>Ga0196977_1000007_pt1 | contig 267357 bp, 246 predicted proteins | sample S3v_1013CmetaG_FD_148634 | JGI IMG/M metagenome (GOLD analysis project Ga0196977, IMG submission 148634) | Soil microbial communities from Anza Borrego desert, Southern California, United States - S3+v_10-13C | ecosystem: Environmental > Terrestrial > Soil > Desert | place: USA: California...
TATGGGGCCCCATAGGTTCGCTGGGTGTGCTCGACGTCGCCGTCGTCACCCGACGTTCGAGGCCGAAACCACCCGCGGCGTAGAGGAAGCCGTCGCGACCCACCGTGAGGGCGTGGACTGTGCCGAGGCTGGTTGCCCCGATGCAGCCAGGAGTCGCCTTCCCCTGCAAATCAGGGGGCTGCCCGTTTGCCGAGGCTGGGGCAACCGTCGCCACCCGCGCGATTCCCGGCCGGCCCCAGCCTTCCGCGCCGGCCTGCCCGGTGAAATTGCCGCCGATGTACAGAAAATCCACGCCATCGTGTGCGAGCGCGTTCACGCGCGGGTGCGTGAACCACAGGATGTAGCACCCCAAGTCGCCTGAGAGAACGACTTCGAAGAGCGGATCGCGCACCCCTCCTGGCGAGACCTTGTGCACGTACGCCAGAGTCGCGTCGGCGGTGTACGCCGCCGTCGTGCCCACGTAGATGTTGCCCGCGAGGTCGGTGGTCACAGCCGTCGCGCTATGGCTTGGCGGTGGCGTATACACCACCTCGCTCGCGCCGGTCGCCGCATCCACGCGGTGCACCACCACGTTCCAGACGAGCCATCGGCCCAGCGAATCCCGGTGAGCACCCTCGGCACCGAAGCCGGCCGGCGTCTGCGGCTGCCAGCTATCCAGCTGGTTCGTCGAGGTGATGCGCGCCAGGCCATTGCGGGGCTGGCCGTTCACCGCATTGAAGCCTCCCCCGATGAGGTAGCTGCCATCCGCTTCGATGGCCAGCACGCGCACCGGCGGATGTGCAAGGCCGGTACTCGTGAAGCTGAGCCCAGAAAGGTCGGGGGAAGGAAGGCGCGCCATCGGAGCGGCCAGCGCGCCGGAATGAAACGCCATGGCCAGCATTAGAAGCAGGAATTGCGCGGCCGTCCGTGATGCACTGCGGGGTTTGGGCACGGGAACGCTCCAACTAGGGCATCGGGGAGGTGCATCCCGCAGCAGCGATCGCCTCTATGCGCGCGGAAAACTCGGGCGATGCCAGGAACTGGTAGCGCACGTCATCGCGCGTGAGCGAGCCGTTGTCGAGCGCCGCTATCCAGCCCTGGAAGCCCGATGGATCGGCGCTTCGGCGCAGGAATGCGTTGTAGAGATCCGCGACGAACGCGGCGTTCGAGGGCGGGCTGGCCCAGTATTCGCCGCTCGTGAAGAAAGCGCCGGAGATGTCCCATGCCGCCTGCCTGATTGCGCCCGCCGCATCCGACGACTGGCATTGAGCCGCACGAAACCGGTTTACCCAAGCACGCAGTCCCTCCGGCTCCGGCGGCCGGGAGAGAGCACCTCGATAGAAGTCCGCGACCACGTCCACCTCCGCGCGGGCCGCATTATTGCCCAGGATCGAGGTCATGTAGGTGCCGAATTCGCTGGAGAACATGAAGGCGAACATCACCATGTCGCGGGTGAGGCCAGCCACAAGCTGTCCCATCCAGAACGACTTGCCGGACGAGTCGGAAGCGCGATTGAAGAACGTGAGGTAGAGCCGCTCCACGAAGTCGCCATCCGACAGCGGCGCCGCATTGAATTCGGCGCTGCCGAAGAAGTACATCGCCATCGTGATGTAGCCTTCGCGAGGATCCACCCCGACGGCGGCGAGGCGGTGCACCAGCCCCGGCCAGAAGCTCACGCCGGATGGATCGGGTGCGCGGCCGAGGATAGATTGGTAGTAGTGCGCTGCGATGGATGTGCCGGCGCGCGGGAAGGCGAAGGCGATCGACTCGGCAGGCGCGGTGTTCTCGGGGTTGAAGCCTGCGGCGAAGAGCGCGCCAGAGCGCAGGAAAAGCCGGTTGGGCTGCGGTATGTCGCTCGGTGGATCCCAGGCAATGTCGAGAGCGGAATCGGGCAGCGTCGAGAAGGCGGCGAGTCCTGGCCGGGGTTGTCCACCAGCGCTGGTGAAGCCACCCGCCACATAGATGCGGTGGCGCTCCAGGTCCAGCGCAACGGCGTGTACGGTCGGATCGGCTGTCGGGAATCCCAGGTCCCAGCCGGCGCCGTAGCCCAGCGTGAAGCCGACGCTCGGATCGAAGCGTTTCACGCCGAAGCCGCCCGCCACGTACAGGAGTCCGTCGCTTCCCGAGACCATGTCATGGACGATGCTGGAAGGACCGGGAACGCAGGTGAGCTTTGGCCCCGTCCCGGGATCGCTGCCGGCGAAACCGCCCGCGAGCGGCACTGTGTACGTCATCAGCAGGCCGGGACGAGACTGCGTGCCGCCACCGCCACCGCTACCGGAAGCGAAGTCGCCTCCGACGAAGAGGCGGTTCTGCTGGTCGTGATGAAGAACCGTCACGCGAGCAATACCGAAGATGTTCGGGCACGTGACCTGCCCATCGAGGCGCACCTCGAAGGTCCCGTCGGCGGCTCCGGACGAGGTGAGCTTGCGCACGATCGCTTCGGTCACCCCGCTGAACGGCCCGAAGCGATTGAGGGCGAAGTAGATGTTCCCCGGCAGATCGGTGGTAACCGCGCCGATGTTGATGTTGTCCACCGCGGGCACGAGCAGGGTCATGGTCGCGCCGGTGGTCCCGTCCACTCGGTAGAGCTCGCGCGTTCCAGTGACGATCAGCAAATTGCCCGATGGCTCCTCGTGGACGATCGCAGCGCCCACGGGAGTCGCCGGGTTCCATGCCATGTCGATGGTGGAATCCGGAAGGATGCGAACCACGCCGTTCCGCGGCACGCCGTTTACTGCCGTGAACGGTCCGCCCAGGATGATGCGTCCGGCCCTGTCCGCGAGCTTGAGGGCAACCTGGCTGGTGGTCGCCCCGGTAAATGTGTAGCCGGCGAGGTTGGGGTGCGCAAGCCGCGGGGTCGCCGCCGAGGCCGCCAGCGAAAGGAGTGCCACCAGCAATACCGCAAGAGAGGTGCGCGCGTGGCGGGCTGCGGGGTTCATGGCTGCTCCCAATTCGGGTTGGCTCAATGTTACTTCGGCCAGCCTCCTGGCGCGCGTTGCGCCTCGAGCGCCATGCCGAGTTTGCGCCTTGGTGAACGCCCGTAGAATGTCGGGCTCCGCTGTCCGCACAACGTATCGATCCCATGATCCGCACCCGCTTCGCCCCCAGTCCCACGGGTTATCTGCACCTGGGAGGCGCGCGCACCGCGCTTTTCAACTGGGCCTTTGCGCGCCACCACGGCGGCGTCTTTCTCCTCCGCATAGAGGACACCGACCTCGAGCGCTCCACCCAGCAGTCGGTGAACGCCATCTTCGACGCGATGGAGTGGCTGGGCCTGGACTGGGACGAGGGCCCGTTCTTCCAGATGAAGCGGCTCGAGCGCTACAAGGCAGCGGGAGACGAGCTGCTTGCGAAGGGGCATGCTTACTGGGACTACACGTCGAAGGAAGAGCTGGACGCGATGCGCGAGGCGCAGATCGCGCGTGGCGAGAAGCCGCGTTACGACCGGCGTTGGCGCGATTCGAAGGACACGCCGCCCGCAGGCCGCCAGCCCGTGCTGCGCTTCAAGAATCCCCTTGCCGGCGAGGTCTCCTGGGACGACCTGGTGAAAGGTCCGATCACGGTCTCCAACGAGGAGCTGGACGACCTCGTGCTGCTGCGCGCCGACGGCGTGCCCACGTACAACTTCGGCGTGGTCGTGGACGACATCGACATGGCTATGACGCATGTCATTCGCGGCGACGACCACGTGAACAACACGCCCCGCCAGATCAATCTTTATCGGGCGCTCGGCGCGGCGCTGCCGCTCTTCGGCCACGTGCCGATGATCCTCGGCAGCGACGGCCAACGACTGTCCAAGCGCCATGGGGCCGTCAACGTGATGCAGTACGAGGAGGACGGTTATTTGCCCGACGCGATGGTGAATTACCTCGCGCGTCTGGGCTGGTCCCATGGCGACGAGGAGGTTTTTTCCCGCGCGCAGCTCATCGAGTGGTTCGACCTCGCGCACGTGAGCAAGTCGCCCGCGCGCTGGGACCCCGAGAAGCTCAACTGGATGAACGCCGAGTACCTGAAGCGCCTGGGCGACACGGAGCTCGCCGCTCGGCTGGCGCAGAAGAAGCCCGAGCTCTTCAAGCAGCTAGAAGCGGTGATGGACCCGGTGGCGATGACGGCCGCGGGGCGCGCCAAGTTCCAGCTGCTCGCCGACCACGAGGCCTTCCTCCTGGCGATGGCCGAGCCCAGCCAAGTGGACGAGGCCTTGAAAACCCAGCACCTTGACGAAGCGGGCAGGGCAGTCCTGGCGAAACTCGTGCCCCTGCTGCGCGATCTACCCGAGTGGAGCGCCGCTTCGGTGGGGGCCACGCTCAAGCAGGCGGTCAAGTCCATGGGGGTCAAGCCACCCCAGGTCATGATGCCGTTCCGGGTTGCGGTCACGGGGCTGGCCCAGACTCCCGCCATCGATGCAATAGCTGCCGCCCTCCATAGGGAAACCGTGCTGGCTCGGCTGGAAAGGGCGGTCGCGGGCTGATATAATTTCGGACTCGGTCGGGGGTATAGCTCAGCTGGGAGAGCGCTTGCATGGCATGCAAGAGGTCAGCGGTTCGATCCCGCTTACCTCCACCACTTGATGTCATTCCCGCGAAGGCGGGAACCAGTTTCAAACAGCCGGAAGCCCTCTAGCTTCCGGTTTGTTTTGTCCCCATCGTCTAGAGGCCTAGGACACCGCCCTTTCACGGCGATAACCGGGGTTCGAATCCCCGTGGGGACGCCAGAAGGAAAAAAGCCGCCCAATCGGGTGGCTTTTTTTATTTTGCTGTTGCCAGCGACTCGAATGGATGAGGTTCGACCCAGTAGTAACGCCGCGTTACATGTCGCGGCGGCACGAGGGGCGGCGCCGTGCTACAATGGCGCTCGGGTTTTGGCTTCTAAGCGCTTGATTTTCCGTGCCATTCCTGCCGAAGCCACTCCCTATCCGAGGACCTCAAGAGATGACCGAAACCCTGCAGTGCCTCAAGAAGCATGGCCAGCGCCTGGATATCGAGATCGCCAAGGAGATGCGCGTGCCCCTCGCCACGGTGAGGCAGCACCTCACGGCCCTGGCGGTGCGGCGCGAAGCCGTCGTGTGCAAGACGATCCAGTTCCAGAACGGCCGCCCCGTCGAAGCCTGGCAAGGCCGGGTTTCCGGATTCGTCCCGCCGGCAGCGCCTGGGCGCAAGCCGAAGTCGAAATAGGCCCGGCGCTCCCCGCGTCAGGTCTTGTACGAGGGGTCGCGCGTATCGAGCATGCGCAGCAGGGCGGGCCACGCCAGGCCCCCGCCCGACCCGTGCGTCACCCGGTCCCACTGCTCCTGGGCCCCATCGACGATGCCCTGGCCGATGCGGACCAGCCTGCCGCCGCCGGACTGCGCGCGTACCTGGATGGTGCACGCCGTCTCGAAGAGATACATCGACATGAAGGCGTCGGCGACCGAGCGTCCCACCGTGAGCAGGCCGTGGTTGCGCAGCATCAGGAACTTGCGGCCCCCCAGGTCGCGGACGAGGCGCGGCTTCTCGTCTTCGTTCAGGGCCACGCCCTCGTAGTCGTGATAGGCGAGGGAAGCCAGGACGAAAATCGAATGCTGCGATAGCGGCAGCAGCCCTTCTTCCTGCGCCGACACCGAAATGCCGTTCAGGCTGTGCACGTGGAGGATGCAGTCCGCATCCTCGCGCGCGGCATGTATGGCGCTATGGATGGTGAAGCCCGCCGGGTTCACCTCGTGCGGCGAGTCGTCCACCTTGCGCCCGTGCAGGTCGATCTTCACCAGGTTCGAGGCGGTGATCTCGCCGAACATCAGCCCGTACGGATTGATGAGGAAGTGGTGCTCCGGGCCGGGCACGCGCGCCGAGATGTGCGTGAAGATGAGGTCGTCCCAGCGGTAGTGGGCCACCAGCCGATAACACGCGGCAAGCGCCACGCGCTGCCGCCATTCGGCTTCCGTGACGGTGGACTGGACCGAGCGGATCGCGTCGTTCATGGATCACCCCTTGGCAAGGTTGGCGGGAGCGCGCATTATATAGACCGGTCTAGCTGAGAAGTCAACGACGCCATGGAGATACCCCCCCCGCGCGACCGCATGATCGAAGCCGCCATCACCCTCATGCGGCGCTCGGGCTACTCGGGCGTTGGCATCAACGAGGTCCTCGCGGAAAGCGGCGCGCCGAAGGGCTCGATGTATCACTACTTCCCGGGCGGCAAGCGGCAGGTCGCAGCCGAATCGCTCGCTACCTATGCGGGGCGCGTGGTGGCCTTCATCGATGCGAGTCTCGCGAGGGGCCGCACCCCGGCCGGCAAGGTGCGGGCGCTGTTCGCCGCTTTCGAGCAGCGGCTGCTCGACTCGGACTACCGGCAGAGCTGCGCCGCGGGCTGCGTGAGCCTCGATCTCGACCCCGAGCTGGAAAGCGTGCGCGCCGTGGTCGAATCCGCCTTCGCCGACTACATCGCGGTGATCGCGAGCCACTTCGAGCTGGGCAACGCCACCCGCGCGCGCTCCTTCGCGGGATTCGTGCTCACCGCGATCGAGGGCGCCTACGTGCGGGGGCGAGCGGAGCGCTCGGGCAAGGCGTTTCGCGAGGCCGGTGAATGGCTCGCGCGGCTCGTCGCGGTCGAGTCGCGCGACGCGTGAGCCGGCAACCCGAGATCACCTGGCTGCCGCGCGATGGGAACGCTCCACCAGCTTCGGGTCGCTGATCCGCGCGGCGATGGCCGCTAACGCGTCGGTGGGGCCACGCCAACGCAGTTCCTCCACGCCGCGGAACAGCCGCGTATCGGACCTCAGCGTGGCGAGATTCTTGAACAGCAGCGCGAGCTGGCGATTCTTTCCCAACACGCCTGGCGGAAAATTTTCGATCGCGCCGTACTGCTCGACGAGGCGTGCCGCGCCAATGCGGCCGATGCCCGTGATTCCAGGGTAGCCGTCTGCGGCATCGCCCACGAGCGCGAGAAAGTCGGGGATGTGCTCGGGGATGACGCCGTACTTCTTGCGCACGCCCGCGGCATCGAGGATGACCTTCGCCTTGCGAAGCACCTGGACGACGCGATCCTCACGGACGCATTGTGCGAGGTCCTTGTCCGGCGTCCAGATGCAGACTTGCGCCACGTCCTCGTCCGCGGCCGCCGCGCGGGCGGCAGAGGCCAGAGCATCGTCGGCCTCGAGCTCGACCATCGGCCACACCGCCACGCCCATGGCGCCGAGGGCCTCCTCCAGCGGATGGAACTGCGCCCACAACGCGCGCTCGATTCCGGCCCCCGTCTTGTAGCCCGGCCAGAGCTCATTGCGAAACGATTCGATCACGTGGTCCGTGGCAACGCCGATGTGGGTCGCGCCCTTCTCGATCATCTCGAGGATCGAGTGCAGCACGCCGGCCACGGCACCGAAGGGCGCCGGGCCCGACTTTTCGAAGCGGCGACGGCCGTAGAACTGCCGGAACAGCTCGTAGGTGCCGTCGATGAGGTGAATGGACAGCGGCGGCTTCATGAAGGCGCATTCTCCCTGAACGGCTCAGACTCCTAGGCGCGTGCCGTCCGCTTCGTGCAGGGAACGCCGAACGTTGGCCGCGGCATCAAGTCCTGGCCCGCGCCTCGAGGAAATGCGCCAGCAGCGCCACGGGCCGGCCGGTCGCGCCCTTGTCCTCGCCGCTTTTGGAAGCCGTGCCCGCGATGTCGAGGTGAGCCCACGGATAGGCCCTGGTGAACCGCGAGAGGAAGCAGGCGCCGGTAATCGCGTCGGGATCGCGCGCGCCGATATTGGGGAAATCGGCGAAATTCGACCGCAGCGTGTCCTGGTATTCGTCCCAGAGCGGCATATGCCACGCGCGGTCCCAGGCGCGACTGCCCGCCTCGGTGATTTCCCGCGCCAGGGCATCGTTGTTGGAAAAGAGTCCGCTCGCCACATCTCCCAGCGCGGTCACGATGGCCCCCGTGAGGGTGGCCACGTCGATGACGGCCGCGGGCGTGTACTTCTCCGCGTAGGTGAGGGCATCACAGAGCACGACGCGACCCTCTGAATCGGTGTCGAGCACTTCGACGGTCTGCCCGGACAGGGTGGTCACGATGTCGCCGGGCTTGATCGCGTTTCCGCCGGGCATGTTCTCGGCCGCCGGAACGATGCCCACCACGTTGATCGGGAGCTTCATGAGCGCCGCGGCGTGCAGGGCGCCGAAGACGCTCGCCGCGCCGCACATGTCGAACTTCATTTCGTCCAGCTCGGGCGCGGGCTTGATGCAAACGCCGCCCGAGTCGAACGTGATTCCCTTGCCGACGAGCACGATCGGCAGCGCCTTGCGGGCGCCGCCGCCGTATTCCATCACGATGAGCACCGGAGGCTCGCGACTGCCTCGCGCGACCGCAAGCAATCCCCCCATGCCGAGCCTTTTGATGTCGCGTCGATCCAGGATCCGCACCGTGAAGCCGTGCTGCCTGCCGAGCTTTCGCGCGCGACCCGCAAGGTAGCTCGGGGTGCAGATATTGCCGGGAAGGTTGCCGAGATCCCTCGCGAGCGTCACGCCTTCGGCGATGGCTTCGCCGCGCTCGATGGCTGCTTCGCAAGCCACGGTCCGGGAGGGGCTCTCGAGATGGAAGAGCACCTTTTCCAGCGTGCGCCCTGCCTTTGGCGGCTTGCTCTTCAGCGCGTCGAAAACATACAGAGCTTCCGTGAGCGCAAGCACCGCCTGCTCCAGCTTCCAGGCATTGTCGCGACCCTTGATGGGAAGCTGGTGCAGGCAGAGGGTCACGGTGCCGGCGTCAATGGTCGCGAGCACTCTGGCCGCGGCGCAGAGCGCCTCGCGATAGCGGCTTTCGGACAAGCGGTTCTCGTCGCCGAGGCCGACCAGCAATATGCGCGTCGATGCGAGTCCGGCAACGTCGTGAAGGAGCAGGGTGGTGCCGAGCACGCCCTGCATGTCGCCGCGGGCGACGACATCACCCAGGGCGCCGCCAGCGGCGAGATCGAGCTCCTTCGCCGAAGGCGACAACGTGCCGCCTTCGTATACGCCGACGACGATGCAGTCGCCGCGCTGCCGAGCGGGCCTGGCCCGCGTCAGTCCGAATTGCATCGCAGCCCGGCGTGCCGACAACCCGTCACGGCGTGGAGGATGGGGCTCCGCCCGCGCGCGCTTCCGCGATGCGGCGCGCGAAGACGCCCACGACCTCGCGGTAGAGCGCCTCGCCCAGCACCTGGTCCTCGTTGCCCGCGTCGATGTTCGGGTTGCAGTTGACCTCGATGAGGCAGATGCGCTCGCCCACTTGCTTCAAGTCGACGCCGTAGAGGCCTCGACCAACGAGGTTGGCGGCACGCACGGCCGTGTCGATCACCCGCTCGGGCGCCTCGCCTACGGACATGGCGACGGTCTCACCCTCGATCAAGCGCTGGCCTTCGGTGACCTGGTTCACCTTCCAATGGCCGGGCGCCATGAAGTACTTGGCGACGAAGAGCGGGCGCCGATCGTAGACGCCGATCCGCCAGTCGAAGCCCGTAGGCAGCCATTCCTGGGCGATGAAGAGCTCGGAGACCTGGAAGAACCGCTCGGCTTGCTGGCGCAACTGGTCTTCGGATTCGATCTTCAGCACGTCGAGCCCGAAGCCGCTGTCGGGCAGCTTGAGCACGCAGGGCAACCCCAGCGTCGGCACCACCTGGTCGACGTTGGCTCGATGCACGACGAGTGTCTTCGGCTGCTCGATGCCATGGCGGCTCATCAGCTCGTGCATGTACACCTTGTTCAGGCACTTGAGGATGGACTCGGCATCGTCGACGACCGGCATGCCCAGCGACTCCGCGCGGCGCACGAAGTCGTAGGTGAAGCCGGTGACCTCGGGGCTCGCGCGATTGAAAAGGGCGTCGAACTCGGACAGGCGTTCCAGCGCGTCCGGACCGACGAGCTCCGCTTCCAGGCCTACGAGGGGTGCGGCCCGCACGAGCCGCTGCAGCGCCTCATCGTTGGAAGGCCGGTGAAGCTGGCTCGGGTCCCACAAAATGGCCAGCCTTGGCTGCGCCTTTCCTTTGCCGGCGCCCCGGGGCCTCGCGCGCGGCGCTTCGCCGGCGAACTCCTTGATCGCTTCCAGCAGGAAGGCGCGGTGCTGCGCCGGAATGTCGGCCACGCCGATGGCCTGCAGGGTTTCCAGTCGCCAGTGCCCGTGGGCACGGCGGAACAGGGCGCGCAGCAGGGGCGCACGAACGCCCTCGAAGAGCTGCTCGGCCAGCTCCGGGTGGCGCTGTGCCGGATCCTTGCCGAGATAGGCGTCGAGCTCGAAACGCTCGCTCCCATCGTGGCGAAGGGTCTTTGTCACCAGCGGCTCGAGCTGGCCGGAGAGCGCCTGCACATAGGCGCCGGACTTGAGGTCCTCCACCGTCTTCACGTCGGGCAGCGGACGCTGCCCGCGGGCCTCGGCGAGGAGCGACACGTAGTAGCCGCGCCCTTGGTAGCGGCCAGTGCGGCAGAGGTTGAGTACTCGCGCGGCCGGCTCCCGACTGTTTTCGTGTTCGGCCAGGTAGCGGCGTGCCGTGACGACTGTGCCACCCGTGATCTCGATGGGCCACTCCTGCTTGTGCTCGATGACGATGAGCGTTTTCATGCCCTCGATCGAACCGGCAGGCTCAGCCCGCCCGCTCCAGCATCGCGTGCAGCAGCACGTTGCATCCGGCCGCCAGGTGCTCGGGCTTGGCGTCCTCGATCTCGTTGTGGCTTATGCCGTCCTTGCAGGGGATGAAGATCATCGCGGCCGGCGCCAGCCGCGCCATGTACACCGCGTCGTGGCCCGCGCCGGAGACCGCCGGCATGTTGGAGTAGCCCAACTTCCTGGCTGCGCGGGCAACCGCCTCGATGCAGCCCTGGTCGAAAGGCTGGGGGACGAAGCTGGACACCAGGTCGATGGAAACGGCGAGGCTGCTTTCTTCGCTCAAGCGAGCCGCGAAGGCGCGAAGCTCCGCATCCATTCGCTCGACCAGCTCATCGGTGGCATTGCGCATGTCGATGGAGAACTTGACCCGGCCCGGGATGACGTTGCGGCTGTTGGGATGGACGTGCACCATGCCGACCGTGCCGCGGCCATAGGGCGGATGCCGATGGGCGATCGCATCGACCTCCTGCATGATCCGTGTCGCCACCTGCAGCGCGTCGCGGCGCAGGGCCATGGGCGTCGAGCCGGCATGCGCCTCCATGCCGGCGACCGTGCAGTCGTACCAGCGCAGTCCGAGCACCCCTGTGACCACGCCGATGGTCTTGTCGTTGTCCTCCAGCACCGGCCCCTGCTCGATGTGCGTTTCGAAGTAGGCGCCGATCGGGTGGGCGCCCGGTTCCTCGGTGCCGACGTATCCGATGCGCGCGAGCTCATCCTTCACCGACTTGCCCTCGATGTCGGTGGACGCGTACGCGTGCTCGAGGGAGAAGGCCTTGGCGAAGACGCCCGAACCCATCATCACCGGCACGAAGCGCGAGCCTTCCTCGTTGGTCCAGAAGACCACCTCGATCGGCGCCTCGGTCTCGATGCCGTGGTCGTTCAGCGTGCGCACCACCTCGAGGCCGGCGAGAACACCGTAGTTGCCGTCGAACTTGCCGCCCGTGGGTTGCGTGTCGATGTGGCTCCCCGTGACGATGGGCGGCAGCGCGTTGTTGCGCCCCGGCCGCCGCATGAAGCCGTTGCCGATCCTGTCGATCGTCACCGTCATTCCCGCTTCGCGCCCCCAGCGTGTGACCAGGTCGCGTCCCTGTCGATCGAGGTCGGTGAGCGCAAGCCGGCACACGCCCCCCTTGGGCGTGGCACCGATCTTCGCCAGCTCCATGAGGGAATCCCACAGGCGCTGTGCATCGATGCGCAGGTGATCGAGGCCGGGCCTGGTGCTGCGATCCACGACGGTGCTCAAGGGCGATCCTCCACTCAACGGGTCAGCGGAAGATTAACCCGGTCGCGGGCGCAAGAAAAAAGCCACCGGCAAGGTGGCTTTTTCCCGGCCTGGGGCGGCCCGTCATTGCGTGGTCGTCGTGCTCGCTGCGGACGTGGCGCTTGGGGTCCCGCTGCCCGCGGACGGCTCGGCGCCCGGCCGAGTGGCGCTCGAAGTCTCGGTGCTGGCAGGCTGATTCGTCGCGGTCGAAGCGGCCGCCGCAGGCGATGTGGCGCTCGGCGGGGTGGAAGTGGCCGCTGGCGCAGTCGGCGTGGCCGACGTCGATGGCGCCGATGGCATCGAAGGGGTGGAGGCCGAAGAGGACGACGAAGGAGTCGCCGGCTCGATGCTCGAAAGCGTCGAGCTGTCGATGCTCGCGACCGTCGCGCTCTGCCGCGCGGGCGCCTTCGATGCGGTGCTCACGGGCGCGGCCGGGCGGTCCGAGGACTTCGCGCTGGCCTTGCTCGCGCTCGCCTTGGCGGGCGCCTTTGCGGACTTCGCCGGCGCGTCGTCGTCGGAGGCTCGATTCGTGGGGACCTTCGCGGCAGGCGCCTCCTTGGTGGCGCTGCTCGCGTCCGCCATTTTCACGGCGCTCTCCTCGCCGCCGTTCGCGCTCGCCGTCGTGGCGGGCTGTGCAGCGGTTGCGTCGCTCGCAGCGGCCGTCGAAGAAGAAGCAGCCGCCGTAGCGGGTGTTACCGGCTCCGACTTGTCCATCGTGCGATCCAGCACGATGGCCCCGCCGATCACCGTTGCGGCAATGATGCCGAGACCGATACCGAATTGGCTCATGGAATTCTCCTGTTCTGAAGGATGACAGCAGCTCGCCTTCGGACAGGAAGTGTCCTTCGCGGGTTGCGCGCTTCACACGAGAATCGGAGGGCGCCTACGCGGCACAGACCGCGATGCCGACACGGCAACCAAGCCTCGAGCGGCTTAGTCCGGATTCCGGACTTTTCCCTCGGCGGACATGCCCAGCTCGGCGCACTTACCCCGGACCAGCTGAGCCGTTCTGGTCACGTGGGCTGACAGCAGGCTGACGGCCTGTGAGGTGTGGCGCGAAAGAACCGCTTCCATCATCGCCTTGTGCTCGTCGCCCTTACGGACGACGAGCCGATGGTTCGACAAGCGGGCCACATGCCGATAGCGCTCAGCTGCATCGAAGAGTTGTTCGCTGAATTCGATGAGCCACCGCGAGCGGCACGCGGCAATGAGCGTCGAGTGGAAATGGCGGTGCGCGGAATCACGCTCCGGCGACTGCTGTGCTGCATTGAATTTCGCCATCCGGTGATAGGAGACGATGATCGCTTCCTCCCACGCTGCATCGCCGTGTTCGATCGATTCACGAAGTCCCACCTCGTATAGCCATTGGCGTGTTCGCGTGAGCTCGTCCAGGTGCGACTCACTGATGCCGGTCACCGAAAATCCGCGCTGCTCGCCATGCTCGACAAGGCCGTCGCGAAACAGCCGGTTCAACGCTTCGCGTACCGGGGTAACGCCTGTTCCATAGCGGTCGGCGAGGTCCTTGATGTGGAGCTTCTGGCCTGGCGCAAGCTCTGCCCTGATGATCTCGCCCCGCAACCGCTGGTACGCCATGCCGGCGAGGCTGGCTGATGTTAAAGGGAGGTCTCCCGACATGGCCGCGATGGTCCTCGCCGCTATGCGCCCCATGAGTTGCCCCCGTGTGTGTGTGCAAAACCCGATGTTAATCGATTTAGCGTTGACAATCATCGAATAATCGATTTACCCTCGGCCGATATCGAGGGAGTCGCCATGCACGCGCTGGACATTCACGACGGAGGTCGGGAAACACGGTTGCCGGACTCGTTCAGATGGCCCGGAGGAAAGCGCATTGCCGTCTTTTTCCGGGTTTCGTTCGAATGGTGGTCCGACGACAAGTGGCCCGGTATCGGCCCGATGGGAAATCCCCTGAAGGCGGGCGTCCCGGACCTGAATGCCGTGGGTTGGGCGGAGTACGGGCATCGCCGCGGCATCTTCCGCATCCTGGAAATGCTCGATCGCCAGTCGATCAGGGCTACGGTGAACGTGAGCGGCATATTGGCCGAACGTTATCCCGACGTGGTGCGGCAGATTTCCCGGGCTGGCCACGATGTGGTCGCGCACTCGTACGCAATGGACGTAATTCCGATCTATCTGACCGAGGAAGAGGAGATCGCGAACATCCGTCGCACCACCGATCTCATCCAGCAGGCCACGGGCAGGAAGCCGGCAGGATGGATCAGCCCGCGTTCGACCCCGAGCCTTCGTACTCCTCGGCTTTTGCTGGGGGCGGGCTATGACTGGCACGGCGACACGTTGAACGACGACATGCCTTACGTCGTGACATACCCCACCGGTTCGATCGTTGCCTTCCCGAACAACACCGAAGTCAACGACTTGCCGATGTACATGCGACACGGAAACTCTCCGCGCATGTTCCGCGAGCTCTTCGATGATTGGTTGCGCGCGGCGCGCGAGCGAGAGTCCGGGCCAGCCCGCGTGGATCCCGCGATCCACGCGCATGTCTTCGGTCGACTGCTTGGATTGTCCATGTACGAGGACCTCGTAAAGGTGGCGAAGGAATCCGACGACATCTGGATCGGAACCCGCTCCGAGGCTGTTTCGCACGTCCGCGCTGTGCTTTCAGCCGCAAATGGGGTCCCGGCCTGATGGACCTGGGAATCAAGGGACGTATGGCATTGGTATGCGCGTCGTCGGCCGGGCTTGGCAAGGCCTGCGCGCTTTCGCTCGCCCGTGAGGGTTGCGCGGTAACGATCAACGGGCGTGACGCCGCGCGCCTGGAGCAGGCCGCAGGGGAAATTCTCGCCCGCACGGGCGCGCGCGTGAAATTTGTCGCCGCGGACCTATCGACGAGCGATGGCCAAGCCGCGTTGGTCGAGGCCTGCCCCCGGGTCGACATCCTGGTGAACAACAACGGCGGACCTCCGCCGGGCCGGCTGGAGGATTGGGGGCGAGCCGAATTTCTCGCAGCCCTCGAAGCAAACATGCTGTCCGCGATTCTGCTCACCAAGGCGTTCCTCGTAGGCATGCGCAGTCGCAAGTTCGGACGCATCGTGAACATCACTTCGGCGCGGGTAAAGTCGCCGACGCCCGCCATGGCGCTGTCCAGCAGCGCGCGCGCAGGCCTCACTGCGTTCGCGAAGGCGATATCGCTCGAGGTCGCGGTCGACAACGTAACCATCAATAACTTGCTGCCCGAGCGCGTGGACACGCATCGCCAGGACGAAATGGTCGATCGCATGAGGAAGGCCGAGGGGGTATCCGAGGAGGAGGCGAAGCGTCGCATCGTGCAAACGATCGCCGCGCGCCGTCTCGGCGACCCAAGCGAATTCGGCGATGCCTGTGCATTCCTGTGCAGCGCCCAAGCCGGCTATATCAGCGGCCAGAACCTGCAACTCGATGGCGGCTCCTACCGAGGACTCATCTAGTCATGCGCCTTGCGACCTACCGAAGAAGCGACGGCTCGCATTCTGTCGCGCTGGTCCTGGACGACGACAAGGCCCTCCTGCTGGACGGCCACCGAAACGGCGCCCCCTGCGACGTGGACGACATGCTTGCGATCATCGAGGCCGGAGACGAGGCGCTCACGTGGCTGGGCCAGCTCGCAACGGCGCGGGCGAACCTCGCGCCCGTATCCGACTTGCGCCTGGCCGCGCCGATTCCGCGGCCGCGCAAGAACATATTTTGTGTCGGATGGAACTACCTCGAGCATTTCGAGGAAGGCGCCAAGACGCGCCCGGCCATGGAGATTCCCGACCGTCCAACCTTCTTCACCAAGGCGCCGACGACTGCCAATGGACCCTTCGATCCTATTTCGGGGCTTGGCAAGGTGACCGCAAAACTCGACTGGGAAGCGGAGATGGCGATCATCATCGGAAGGCGCGGCCGGGATATTCGCGAGTCCGACGCGATGGCCTTCGTGTGGGGATACATGGTGCTGAACGACATCACGGGTCGCGAAGTGCAGCGCCGCCACGGCAACCAGTGGTTCAAGGGCAAGAGCCTCGACGGTTGCGCACCCATGGGGCCCTGGATCACCTTGGCCGAGCGCGTCGATCCTTCCAGCCTGAGGATCGCATGCCGGGTGAACGGGGTGACGAAGCAGGAATCGAGCACGCAGCACATGTACTTCAAGATTCCCCGCCTGCTCTCCGAATTGTCCGAGGGGCTGACCCTGGAGCCGGGCGACATCATCGCGACGGGGACGCCCGCGGGTGTCGGGCATGCACGCAATCCGCCCGAGTTCCTGAAGGCCGGGGACGTGGTCGAAACCGAGGTGGAAGGCCTCGGGTTGTTGCGAAACCGGATCGTGGATTGACCAGACCACTTGGGGAGGTGAAATGAAGCAGACGAATGCACGTTCGAGGCTGATCGCGGCAGCGCTGATCTGCCTCGCCGCTATGTGGGCACCCGGAGTATCCGCCCAGGCGCAGGACTACCCTAGCCGGACCGTCAAGATCATCGTGCCGTTCCCGCCGGGCGGCCCAAACGACCTGTTGGCGCGCCTGCTCGGTCAGGAGCTCTCGAAGGCCTGGTCGCAACCGGTGATCATCGAGAACAAGCCGGGAGGCGGCACGATCATCGGAACGGAGCTCGCTTCGAAGGCCCCGCCGGATGGGTACACGTTGCTCATGTTGTCACCCAGCCACTCGGTCAATCCTTCGTTGAAGAAGTCGTTGCCCTACGACTTGCTGCGGGATTTCATTCCCGTCATTCACATCGCTGAATCGCCGAACGTGCTCGTGGTGGCGCCCGGCTTCGATGTGGGCTCGGTCGCCGAGTTGATCGAGCGGGCACGCAGCCAGCCGGGCCGCATTGCTTATGGATCGGGTGGTGTCGGCACCGCGACGCACCTGGGCGGCGAGATGCTCTCCGTGCTGGGCAACGTGAAGATGATCCACGTGCCATACAAAGGCGATGCGCCAGCGATGACCGACCTGCTGGGAGGGCAGATTTCGTGGATGTTCGGAACGATCTTGAGCACGCTCCCAAACGTGAAGGCGGGGAAGGTAAAGGCAATCGCCATTAGCGGCAAAAACAGGTCGCCCGCATTGCCGGACGTGCCTCCCGTGGCTGACACGTTGCCGGGCTTCGATGCGACATCCTGGTATGGCGTAGCCGTGCCGGCCGGGACCCCGCGCGAGATCGTCATGAAGCTTAACGCCGAGCTCAACCGCATCGCTACCTCGGGCGCGGTGAAAGATCGACTCTTGAACGAGGGCGCGGTCGTGGTCGGCGGAAGCCCCGAGCAGTTCACGACATACCTCAGGGAAACCACGGCCCGCTGGGCGCGCGTCATCAGAGACGCGGGCATCAAGGTCGAGTAGCACAGCGAAACCATAGGAGCCGAAATTGTCCGACCGTGACAGCAAAATTGCCGACGACAAGCGCAAGGTGCAGGAGCTGATCAACACCGAGGAGGTGGTGAAGATCGCCTGCGACCTCGTGGATATCCCAAGCCCCACGGGCTCCGAAAAGCAATGTGCCGACTACATCATCGACCGTTACAAGGCCGCCGGCATCAAGGTGCTGCCACAGGTGTTCGAGGACGGGCGCTCGAACGCGATTGGCCTCATGAAGGGATCGGGAGAAGGGCCGACCCTCATGCTCAATGGGCACATGGACACGTCCTTCGTCGGCGATCGCAGCGGGCCCGAGGAACACATGCCGGATTCGCCCGGCTTCCTTCCCAAGGCAGTCATCGATGGCGACTGGATCTACGGCCTGGGCGTCTACAACATGAAGGCATCGTTGGCAGCGTTCATCCATGCGGCCGAGTGCATCAAGCGCGCCGGGATCGAACTGTCGGGAGACCTTCTCATCGCCTGCGTCGCGGGCGAAATCGAAAAGTCCCAGGTCGACAAGTACCAGGGCAAGCAATTCCGCGGCGGCGCTTGCGGAACCTGGTATGCAATCACGCACGGTGCAGTGGCCGACCTCGCCGTGGTGGGCGAGCCCTCGGCTCTGACGCTGGGGCGTGCCCACGGCGGCTATGTATGGACGAAGATCACCCTTTTCGGTGATCCCATGCACAGCGCCTACGGCACGCCCGAGAAGAACACCATCAACAACATGCTGAAGATCGCCAACGCGATCCAGGATTGGGGGAATGAGTACCAGGACCGGCGCTCCGTTTACGGGATGAAGGCGAACGTCACGCTTTCGGCCATGGAGGGTGGCTGGCCCTTTCGCTGCAGCCGCGTTCCGATCTTCTGCAACCTGTATATCGATACTCGCCTCCTGCCCGGCCATCAGCCACTCGAGGTCCGCAGGGAGATCGAGCAGGTAGTCGAGGACCTTCGCGCAAAGGACAAGGATCTTGCGGCGCTGCGCTACGACATCACGATGTTCATGAACCAGTGGGCATCCGAATGTTCTCCCGAGGAGATCATCTGGAAAGCGGTCGCGCGCTCGCATGAGGAGGTGTTCAAGGCGCCTGTGGAGATTTCAGCCCGGCCCCCTGCGTCGGATGCGGGGGAGCTCGTCGCACACGGAATACCCGCACTCAACTATGGCGTGTCGGGGCGAACGAGAAAGCGCTCGTCCGGACAGCGGCAGTACGGGAAGACAGACTGGATTCCGTCCGAAGGCGAGCATGCGTCGATCACGGATCTGGTCCAGGGCACGAGGGTTTACGCCAATCTCATCCTGGATGTGTGCAACCGAACCCGCCAGGAGTTGGGATTGCACGGGACGGGGCACGGGCGGATTTCGCTCGGAGGCTCGGCAAAGCCGATCTTTCGCGGGGACGGCGGCCGCTAGGACTGCAAGGACTGCGGGCATCGGAGCTTCGAGGAAATCTCCCGCCCAGTCGGTTCCGGGCTGACTCTGTGAGGGCCGGCCTGCCTTCTTGCCCGCGGAGGCAAGGCCGAGTCGCGCCGAAAATCGTCAGTTTGGCGCGCAAAAACGTCACTTTCGCGCCGCCTTCGAGACTTCCCCGGTTACAGCCTTAGCAAACAGTGCTCGCCGCTCATTTCCCTATGGCGGCGGCTCAGGTAGGCTTTTCGCCTCAGGGAGTTACCCATGGTGATCGGTATGGCTTCGAAGCCTCGGATTCTGGCCTTTTTCCTCGCCGCCTTCGCGCTCATTGGCGCGATGCATGCCGGCGCCGCTTCAAACACTTCCTCGGTCGCGCTCGGATCGCCCAAGGCGTTCGTATCGCCCGAATTCAGAGCGCCGGATAGCGCGATGCGCGAAGTGTTCCTCGACCCCGTCGACGCTTTCCGCATCGACGCGGTGAAGCGCGCCAACGCTATGCAGCGCGAGAAGCGACTCCAGGTGGGCCTCGACCGGGCCGTCGCGGCCGACGGAACCGGGGCGGGCATCGGCGCGCATTGGCAGGCGGTCGACGGCGGCCACGTCGCCCGCTGGCGCGTTGTCTCGCCGGGCGCGGTCGCGATGCGCGTAGCCATCCGCGGCGCCGGTGCTGCGACCGAGGTGCGCTTCTCGGGCAACGATGGCGCCGGTGAAGTTTATGGTCCGTTCACCGCCGAGGACATCGGCCTGGACGAAGAAGGCCGCTTCTGGAGCCCGGTCCTCGATGGCGACACCGTGGTCGTGGAGGCGTTCTTCGCCGGCAAGTCCCAGCCGCGGCTCGAGCTCGCGCGCGTGTCCCACCTCTTCGTGCACCCGATGGACACCGACGTCGTGATGAACGCCAAGAACGGCGCCTCCGACGGCTGCGAAGTGGACCTCGTGTGCCGCGCCGCGACCGATACCGCGCTGGCGTCGGTCGGCAAGTCGGTGGCGCGGATGTCGTTCGTGGTGAGCGGCTCTTCCTTCCTCTGCACCGGCACGCTGCTCAACCCGACCGGCCCGCAGATTCCCTACTTCTATTCGGCGGCGCATTGCATCAGCACGCAGGCGGCTGCGAACACGCTCACCACCCATTGGTTCTACGAGCGCAGCGTATGCGGCGTTGGCAGCACCGTTCCCAATGCCGTGCAGGTGCCCGGTGGCGCGACGTTGCTGTTCGCCAACGCCGCGAGCGACGTGCTCCTCCTCAAGCTCAATGCGGCTCCGCCGGCGGGCGCGGTGTACGCGGCCTGGGATTCGGCGGCGCTGACGGTCGGCACAGGGCTCACGGCCATCCACCATCCCCGTGGCGACTGGAAGAAGGTGACGGTCGGCAGCGTCGGCGCGCTCATCTCGGGCATCGAGGGCGGACCCTCGGGCAATTACATTCGCGCCAACTGGAGCGATGCGCTCACCGAAGGTGGCAGCAGCGGCTCCGGCATCTTCACTTCGGTGGGAAGCCCGGTTGCCACCGAATACCGTTTTCGCGGCGGCCTCTGGGGCGGCCCGGCGCTTGCCTGCGACAGCGACCAGTCCGAGCGCTTCGATTTCTACTCGCGCTTCGACCAGGCCTTCCCGAGCCTCGCGCAGTTCCTGAACCCGGCCCCGGTGACCCCGACCCATGAGCTCGCCGTGACCAAGAGCGTTTCGGGCACGGGCACGGGGACAGTGACCAGCTCGCCCGCCGGCATCGCTTGCGGCCCGACTTGCGCGGCCACTTCCGCGGCCTTCAATGAAGGCGCCACGGTGACGCTCACCGCGGTGGCCGATGCCGGATCGCTCTTCTCCGGCTGGAGCGGGGCGTGCTCAGGCACGGGCGCTTGCCAGGTGGCGATGACATCGGCGCGTTCAGTCACGGCGACCTTCATCGTCGAGCCGCCGCCGGCCTTGACGCTTTCGACGACCAGCCTCGATTTCGGCCCGCAGCTCGTGGGCACCACCTCGCAGCCCCAGACCGTAACGCTCAGCAACAGCGGCGGCGGCGTAGTCACGCTGGCGGCGCTGGCGGTGCCTCCAGGCTTCACGTTGAGCCACGCCTGCACGACCATCACGGCGGGTGCGAGTTGTCCTGCCCGAGTGTCGTTCGCGCCGACGGTTGCGGGTCCGCTTGCCGGCAGCCTCACGATCACGAGCAACGTGGGCGGCCATGCCGTGTCACTGGGCGGACGCGGCGAGGGCTCGCTGGTCGAGCACTTCTACCAGTCGATCCTGCGTCGCGCCTCGGAGCCGGGGGGGTTCGCCTTTTGGGAGGCGGAGGCGATTCGCTTGTCAGCGTTCGGCGCCAATGTGAACGAGGCGTGGTTCGCCATGGCGCTGTCGTTCTTCGCGAGTCCCGAGTACCGCGCCTTCAACCGCACCGATGCCGAGTTCGCGACGGACCTGTACACGACCTTCTTCAACCGCGCGCCGGACGTCTCGGGATTGAATTTCTGGGTCAGCCAGATGGGGCAAGGGCTGCCGCGCGAGATGACGCTGCTCAGCTTCATGTTCTCGCCGGAGTTCTCGAGCTTCACCCAGGCGCGCTTCGGCAACACCGCGGCGCGCGCCGAGGTCGATACCGTGATGGACTTCTACCGAGGGTTGCTTGCCCGGGTGCCGGACGCCGGCGGATTGGCTCATTGGGTGGGCCAGTTCCGGGTGGCGCAATGCCAGAGTGGCGGCGCCGGCGTTTACCTGATCGTCGAGCAGATCTCGAGCGCCTTCGTGAACGGTGCCGAATATGCGGCGCGCAACCGTACCGACGCGGAGTTCGTGGGCGATCTCTACAACGCGTTCCTCAGGCGAGGCAGCGACGTGGCGGGATTGAATTTCTGGCTGGCGCAGCTCGCGGCCGGAAGCAGTCGCGACCAGCTTCGCCAGGCGTTCCTGTCGAGCCCGGAATTTTCCAACCGCGCCTTTGCGATCGCCAACCAGGGGTGCATGCAGTAAGGCGCGGTCGCGTCGCTGCGGCAGGAAACTCGAAAGAAAAAGCCCGGCTTCGAGCCGGGCTTTTTTTCTGGGAAGGACTCGCTTCAGTAGCGGCCCTTTTCCTCGGCATTGCGCGCATCCCCCGCGTTTCTCTGCAGCTTGCCGCTGGCCTGCTTGGCCAGGCCCTTGGCCTGGTGCTTGATGCTGCCGCTCGCCTTGCCCGCCTTCTGCTGCATCTTCCCGCCGGCGTCCTTCATCCGGCCTTTCACCTGGTCCCGGTTCATCGCCCACCTCCATTTGCGGAATGAAATGAGCCCTCGCGGCCATCGCGGGCGAGCGCTTGAAGGTACGACTTGAGCCGCGCGGCAGGGTTGCCGACGAGGTCCTGATCCGCCTGGATTACCGAAAAAGCTTTAGGAATATTTTGCAAGTATTTGATTTTAATGAACGTCGCCCTTGCGATTGTAATAGCAGAGCCACAGTGGCTTGATCTAAAATACGACATCCATGTAGGGAAACCGGACCACGGGTGTCGCCATGAACCGATTGAAATTGTCGTCCTTCGCCTTCGCCGCCGTGTTTCTCGCGGGGGCCGGTCCTTCGCTCGCCGACATCTTCAGCTACAAGGACGAGCGGGGCGTGGTGCATTTCACCAACATGCCCAACGGCGACAAGCGCTTCAAGCTCGTGCGCAAGGAGGAGGGCAGCCGCAGCAACGGCATGGCCTCCATCGGCCCGGCGCGGATGTCGCAGCTATTCATGCCGGCGCAGGCTGACATCCTGCGTTTCTCCAGCATCATCGACGCCGCCAGCAAGACCTACGGCGTGGACAACGCGCTGGTGCACGCGGTGATCACGGCGGAGTCGGGCTACAACCCCTCGGCCGTTTCGAAGGCCGGCGCTCGCGGCCTCATGCAGCTCATGCCCGGCACGGCCGCCCGCTACGGCGTGCAGAACATCCACGACCCGCGCGAAAACATCGTCGGCGGCGTGCGCTACTTGCGCGACCTCATCACCATGTTCAACGGCAACCTCGAGCTCGCCGTGGCCGCCTACAACGCCGGCGAGAACGCCGTGATCCGCTACGGCAACAAGATTCCCCCCTACGCCGAGACCGTGCACTACGTGCCCAAGGTGCTCGGCTTCTACCGGAAGTTCCAGGCTAGAAGCTAGACCGGGGTCAGACCACTTAGTCCGCTTTTCGAGGCAGGCCACCACAATAGGTGGCCTGTTTTCCTTTGTGCGGTTGTCGCGTTGTACCGGTATGCCTCGCCATGCCCGACTGCGCCTGCCGAACCTCCCCGTACACGTCGTCCAGCGCGGGAACAACCGCGCCCAGTGCTTCTGGGAGGATCGCGATTACCTGATGTACCTCGGATTGTTGGAAGAACTCGCGCCTGAATGCGGCTGCCAGGTACATGCGTTCGCGCTGATGACGAACCATGTCCACCTCTTGGCTACGCCGGCCGAGGGCAACAGCCTTTCCCAGCTCATGAAGGAGGTCGGCCAGCGCTATGTGCAGTTCATCAACAGGAAGCGGAGGCGCACCGGCTCCCTGTGGGACGGCCGATTCAAGTCGTCGATCGTGGATACCCAAGGCTACTTCCTGCGTTGCCAGCGATATATCGAGCTGAACCCCGTGCGCGCCGGCATGGTCTCGACGCCCGGGGCCTATCCCTGGTCGAGCTTCCTCACCAACGCTACCGGGCGCGGCTCCTCGATCATCACGCCGCACGCAACCTACCTTGCCCTGGGACCGACGGAACGGGAGCGGATCGCCGCCTATTGCTCTCTCTTCGAGCAAGGCGAGAGTGCTGCGGACGTGAGTGCGATCCGCCATGCCATCAACGGCGGATTTGCGTGGGGTTCCGCTGATTTCGTAAAGAGCTTGGAAAAAGAAATTGGCATCAGCGCCGCCAGAAGACGCCACCCCAACAGGTTGGGGTCGGGTGCACGGAAAAGCAGACTAAGTGGTCTGACCCCGGTTTAATCCGCGGCGGCGGCTACGCCGCGCTCGGCGGCGAGGCGGTCCTCGAAGGTGCGGTGGCGCGCGGCGAGGAGGGTGTAGGCGGTGGGGATCACGAAGAGCGTGAAGAGCGTGCCGACCAGCATGCCGCCGACGATCACCCAGCCGATCTGGTGGCGCGATTCGGCGCCGGCGCCGGTGGCGAGGGCGAGCGGCATGGCGCCCAGCACCATCGCCCCGGTGGTCATCAGGATCGGGCGCAGGCGCAGCACTGCGGCCTCGACGACCGCGTCGTGGATGGACAAACCCTTCTCCTGCAGCTGGTTGGCGAATTCGACGATGAGGATGCCGTGCTTGGTGATGAGCCCCAGCAGCGTTACCACGCCGATCTGGCTGAAGGTATTCCAGGTGCCCCCGGAAAGGTGCAGCGCCGCGAAGGCTCCGGTGAGGGATAGCGGCACCGACAGCATGATGATGAAGGGATCACGGAAGCTCTCGAACTGCGCGGCGAGCGCGAGGTAGATGAAAACCACCGCGAGGCCGAGCACCAGCGCCAGGCTCCCGGCCGAATCGCGATACTCCCGCGAAGGCCCCGCCAAGTCGGTCACCGCTTCCGGCAGCACCCGTTTCGCGGTCGCCTGCATGAACTCCACCGCCTGCCCCACGGTATAACCCGGCACGAGCCCGGCGGTGACCGTGGCCGAGCGCATCTTCTGGAAGTGGTTCAGGTTCTTCGGCGCCACGCCCTCGCTCACCGCGAGCAGGTTGCCCAGCTGGATCATCTCGCCGTTGCGTCCGCGAACGTGGATGTCGGTGATGTCGCCCGGGTTGGTGCGGTCCGCATCGGCCACCTGCACCAGCACGTCGTATTGCTCGCCATCGCGCTTGAAGCGCGTGACCACGCGGCCGCCCAGCAACGTCTCGAGCGTGCGACCGACGGTTTCCACCGGCACGCCCACATCGGCCAGCTTCTCGCGGTTGACGCCCACGCGAAGCTCGGGCTGGTTCAACCTCAGGTCCGTATCCACGTTGGTGAGGTTGGGGTTCTTCCGCGCCTCCTCGATCAGCCGCTCGACCATGCGCTGCAGCTCGGGGTAGGGGGCCTGCGTCATGATGACGAACTGCAGCGGCTGCCCGCGCGCGCCGCCGAGCGAGGCAGGGTTCAGGGGAAAGGCGAGCACGCCGGGCAACGCCTGCAGCTTGGGCATGAGCTCGCGGGCCACCTGCTGCTGGCTCTTTTCACGCTCGCTCCAAGGCTTGAGGTTCAGCACCGAGAAGCCGTTGTCCGGCGTGGGGTTCCCGGCCATGGTGAAGAAGCGCAGCTTCTCCGGCACCTCGGCGTAGATCTTCTCGATGCGCTCCAGGTAACCCGCGGTGAACCCGACCGTCGATCCCACCGGCGCGCTCACCGGCACGAAAACCGCGCTTCGGTCTTCGGTCGGCGCGAGCTCGGCGCGCAGCGAGGTCCACAACGGGATGCTCGAGCCACCGATGAGGAGCAGCAGCCCCACGATCACCACGCGATGGTCCAGGGTCCGCAGCAACCCGCGGCGGTAAGCCTGCGTGAGGCCGTTGAACATGCGCTCGAAGAAATTGAAGACGCGCCCGTGCGTCGGCTGGTGCTTGAGCACCATCGAGCACATCATCGGCGAGAGGGTGAGCGCGACGAAGCCCGACACCAGCACGGCTCCCGACAGCGCCACGGCGAACTCGCTGAAGAGCTTGCCGGTGCGCCCGGCGGCGAAGGCGAGCGGCGCATACACCGCGGCGAGCGTGAAGGTCATGGCGATCACCGCGAATGCGATCTCCCGCGTGCCCTTCAAAGCGGCCTCGAGCCGGCTCATGCCGCTTTCCATGTAGCGGTAGATGTTCTCGAGCACGACGATGGCATCGTCCACCACGAGCCCCACAGCCAGCACCATCGCGAGCAGGGTCAGCGTGTTGATCGAGAACCCGGCCGCATAGAGGAACATCCCCGCGCCGATGAGCGACACCGGAATGGTGACGAGCGGGATCATCGTCGCGCGCACGTTTCGCAGGAAGACGAAGATCACCAGCGCCACCAGCAGGACGGCCTCGATGATCGTCTTGGTGACCGCCTGCACCGATTCGTCGATGAAGACCGAAGAGTCGTAGGCCAGCTCGAGGCGCATGCCCTCGGGGATGGTCCGCTGGATCTCGGCCACCTGCTTGCGCGCGGCCCGCGACAGGTCCAGCGCGTTCGAGGTCGATTGCCGGATGATGCCGAGCGAAACCGAGGGGCGGCCGTTGAAGCGGGTGACGATGCGCTCGGAGGCGGGCGCCAGCTCGACGCGCGCCACGTCGCGGATGCGCACCTGGAAGCCGCCCGCGTCGCGAATGATCGCCGCGCCGAATTGCTCCGGCGTGCCGAGGTCCGTCTGCGACAGCACCGCGAACTCCCGCGCGCGCGACTCGATGCGTCCGGCGGGAATTTCCACGTTCTGCCGCCGGAGCGCATCCTCGACGTCCTGAGGCGTCAGGCGATAGGCGGCCAGCTTGGTGCGATCGAGCCAAACCCGCATGGAGGGCTTGCGCTCGCCGAAGACGCGCACGTCTGCTGCACCGGGAAGCGTCTGCAGCCTCGGACGGATCTGCCGCGATGCGTAGTCCGAAACCTCGAGGCGCGAGTGCTTGTCGCTCGTGAGCGCCAGCCACATGATCGGCCAGGCGTCGGCCTCGGTCTTGGCGATGACGGGCTCGTCGATGTCCTGCGGCAGGCGCCCGCGCACGCGCGCCACCTTGTCGCGGACGTCCGCGGCGGCGGCGTCGGGATCGCGCGAGAGCTTGAAGACGACGGTGACGTTGCTCACCTCCGATCGCGAGGAGGAGGACATGAGGTCCACGCCCTCGATGCCCGAGATCGAGTCCTCCAGGACCTTGGTGACCTGGCTCTCGATCACGTCGGCCGAGGCGCCGCGGTACACGGTCTCCACGTTGACGACGGGCTCGTCGATCTTGGGGTACTCGCGCACCGCGAGCCGCGAGTAGGAGATCGCGCCGACCAGCAGGATGGCGAGCGAGAGCACGGTCGCGAAGACCGGCCGCTTGATGCATACCTCGGGGAGCGTCATCCCTTGGTCTTCGGTGGCGTGGCGATGAGGGCGGGTTGCGGCGCGCTGCCCGGCGTGTCGGCGACTTTCACGGCCATGCCGTCGCGAACCTTGAGGTGGCCGGCGGTGACCACGACATCCGAGCCGCCCAGGCCCGAGGTGATCTCGACGCGACCATCGCGGCGCTGGCCGATCTCGACCTTCTGGCGCGAGACCTTGCCGTCCACCACCTTCCAGACGTACTTGTCGTCGCCCACGGGGAAAATCGCCTCCTCCGGCACCATCGCCGAGTCGCGCGCTTCGCTGGTGAAAAGGCGCACGCGCGCGAACATCCCCGGCCGCAGCTTGCCGTCCCGGTTGCTCACCTGCGCGCGGATCACGATCGAGCGCCCGCCGGCGTCGATGAGCGGGTTGATCGCGTACACGTGGCCGTCGAACGCCCGGTCAGGGATCGCGTCGAGCGTGACCTGCAGCGTCTGTCCGCTCTTCACTTGCGAAAGCGCCATCTCGGGCACGCGGAAATCCACCTTGAGGGGATCGAGCGATTCCAGGTTCACGATGTCCTGGCCTTCCTTCACGTAGTCGCCGATGCTCACCTGCCTCAGCCCGATCGTGCCTGCGAAGGGTGCGGTGATGGTGGCCTTGGAGACGCGCGCCTCCATGAGCTCCACGTCCGCGCGCGCCACCTTGTAGAGGTTCTCGGCCTCGTCGGTCGCCTGGCCGGAGACGAATCCCTGCTGGCGAAGGCCCAGCGCACGATCCAGCTTGCTCTTCGAAAGCACCAGGTTGGCCCGCGCCTTGTCGAGGTCGGCGCGCTGGACCGAGTCGTCGAGGCGCACGAGCACCGTGCCCTTGGCCACGTGCTGGCCTTCCCGGAAGAGGATTTGCGCCACGCGCCCGGCGATCTCCGGCCGCACGATGATGGTCTCGTCGGAGCGCAGGCTGCCTACCGCGCTGAGCGATTGGGGCAGCTTCACGGTGGCGACACGCGCGGCTTCGACCACGAGGCCGGGAGGGGGGCCCTTGGCAGGAGCCGCCACGGTGGGTGAACCCTTGGCCGAGGCGCCGGATTTGGAGCCCGCCCAGTAGGCGACAGCGCCCACGGCGACGAGGGAAACCAAGGCGAGGGTGCCGACGACCGCTTTGCGCATTGCCGCTACCGCAGGATCCGGGGACGGCAATTATAGAGGGGCGACAGGGCCGCGCCGGGCGAGGCAAGAAGAAGTTACAGGGGACGGACCCCGGTTTTCGCCTCTTCTTGGTATGGGGTCCGTCCCCGGCTTGTCGACCCTGGTGTCGTTTCCGCTAGACCAGGGACAGACCCGGACAAGCAAAGGCGAAAACCGGGGTCTGTCCCCTGTCTGTTCCCTAAGCCGGGATATCCGGGACCAGCTGGCGCTGGAGCATGAAGATCTGGTCCTTCAGCATCAGCTTGCGCTTCTTGAGGCGCTTGAGTTGCAGCTCGTCGTGGAGGGGGTTTTGCTCGAGGGCCTCGATCGCGCGGTCGAGGTCACGGTGTTCGAGATTCAGCTCGCTGATCCGGCGCTTGATCTCTTCGGCGCTTTCCACGGTTGCAGTGGCCATCGGTGAATTCCTCCGAAGATTTTGCTGAAAACACTACTCTCGTTTGAGACCTGCGGCTAGTGTGGAGGTGCCCGGCTTCGCCCCTTGCGGGCGGGCGGCAAATGGGGTCAAATCCTGCAACCCCGGGGAGGGTGGCCAAGGACAAAATCCTTGGGAAACAATGATATGAGCGGGTGCTAATGAACTTCCGGCGCAGCGAGTTCGACGTCACCAACCGCATCAACACCACCGACCCGGTGTGCGTGAAGCTCGAGGTCACGCGGATCTTCCGCGCGTTGTATTCGAGAAGCCAGGCACCGGCGCTCGAGCGCGCCTTCGACGATGCGGTGCGGCTCTATCGCGGCGAGTATCCAGGCTACCTGCCTTGCGACACGCAATACCACGACCTGCAGCACGTGCTCGAGGTCACTTTAGCGATGGCGCGCCTGCTCGACGGCTACGAGCGTTCGCGCGCGAACTCCCCCGCCATCGGCGAGCGCAATTTCCAGCTTGGCGTGATCTGCGCCATCTATCACGACATCGGCTACATCCGTCGGGTCAAGGACAAGAAGCATCGCAACGGCGCCGAGTACACCACGACTCACGTGTCGCGGGGTGCGCGCTTCCTGCGCGAATACCTCCCCACCGTAGGCATGGCGGACCTGGCGGAAGTCGCCGGACAGGTCGTGCACTACACCGGGTATGAGCGGCCGGTCTCCACCATCCGCATGAAGGACCCGATGTACAGGCTGATCGGCAGTCTGCTCGGATCGGCCGACATCATCGCGCAGATGTCGGACCGTTGTTACCTCGAGAAATGCCGCGACCGGCTCTTCCCCGAGTTCGTCGCCGGCGGCATCGCCAGGAAGCACACGCCGGCGGGCGAGCAGGTGGTGTTCTCGTCGGGCGAAGACCTGCTTCGCAAGACTCCGGGATTCTTCGCGAGCGCCAGCAAGCGGCTGGAATCCGACCTCGGAGGCGCCTATCGCTTCGCGGGTGGCCACTTCGGCGGCAGCAACCCGTACATGGAAGCCGTGCGGCAGAACATCCGCTTCGTCGAGAGCGTGAAGGACTCGAACGCCATCGTGCTCAGGCGCCAGCCGCCGAACACCTGCGGCTGACCGGTCGTCCCCGCCTATCGTCAGTTCACCACCGCGCCCGTCTCCTTCACGACCTTCCCCCAGCGGTCCAGCTCCGATTGCAGCAGCCGTCCGAATTCCTCGGGCGTGCTGGTGGCGACGTCCACGCCCGCCGAGGCCATCAGCTTCTTCGCGTCCGGCTTCGACAGCACCTTGGCGATCTCCCCGCTGATCTTGTCGACCACGTCGCGCGGGGTGCCGGGCGGGGCGAGGAGCCCGAGCCAGACGGTGGCGTCGTAGCCGGCCACGCCGCCTTCCTCGATCGTCGGCACGTCGGGCAACTCCGCGTAACGCTTGCGCGTCGAAACGCCGAGCGCCTTGAGCTTCCCGTTCTGCAGGTTGGGCAACGCGTTCGGGACGCCGACGAAGCTCACCTTCACCTGACCGCCGACCACGTCGTTCATCGCCTGGTTGCTGCCCTTGTAGGGCACGTGATTCAGCTTCGCGCCCGACATCGCCGTGAAAAGCGCGCCCACCAGGTGCTGCGCGCTGCCGTTGCCTGAGGACGCATAGTCGATCTTGCCGGGCTCCTTCTTCGCCGCCGCGATGAGCTCGGAGACGTTCTTGACGTTGAGGCTCGGATGCACGACGAGCACGTACGGCCCCTCCGCCAGCTTCATCACCGGCGTGAAGTCGCGCAGGGGATCGTACGGAATCGTCTTGTAGAGGTGAGGCGAGATCACGTGGGTCGTCGAGATCATCACCAGCGTGTAGCCGTCGGGCCTGGCCTTCGCAACTTCGGCGGTGCCGATGGTCGAGCCCGCGCCGGGCTTGTTCTCGATGATGATCGTCTGGCCGAGCGCGGGGGCCAGCTCCTTCTGCAGGATTCGGGCAGCCACGTCGGTGAAGCCGCCGGGGCCGAAGGGCACGATGATCTTGATGGGGCGGTCCGGATACTGCGCGAAGGCCGTGGTGGCAACGGCGAGGGTGGCGGCGACGAACGCGAGGCGCTTCATCAGTGCTCTCCTGTATAGACCGGTTCGGGTTGCGAGAAGAACGCGTGCAGGATGTGGTACACGGTGTAGTAGTTCTTCTGCTGGAAGCTCGCGTGCGAGATGCCCTTCATCACCGAGAACTGCTTGTCGGCATTCGGCAGCCGCTTGAAGAACTCGACCAGGTCGTCGAAGCCCGCGATCCCATCCCATTCGCCGCGCATCACGATCGTGGCCGCGCGGATCTTCTCCGGATCCACCAGCGGCAGCTTCGAGCACATGTCCACGTACGTGCCCGTCGGCACCGAGTCGTCGAGCGCGAGGATCGCGTCGGCGAAGGCCTCGATGGTCGCCTCGTCGGCGGTGCCGGGGTGGTCGCGCTCGAAGATGCTGTGCACGAAGGCACGGTCCATCGGACGCCGATGCACCGCCTTGAACTGCTCGAGCTTCTTCCTTCGCTCTGCGAGGGTCGGGCTGCCTTGGCCGGTCCAGACGAACGCATCGAGGGCGAGGCGTGACACCCGCTCCGGATGCCGCTCGGCGAAAAGCGCCGCCTTGAGCGCCCCGGACGAGATGCCGTAGACCAGCAGCTGCATTTCGCCGGTTTGGCGCAGGATGTATTCGCTGCCCGCAGCGAGGTCGTCGGCGCCGTTGGAGATGTCGTTGTTCTGGGGACGATGCTTGTCGGATCGGCCGTAGCCTTCGTTGTCCATCGTCCAGGTGTCATAGCCCAGGCCGGCGAAGTAGTCCATCGCGGAGGAGTCGGGCCGCCCGGGCACGAAGAGGTCGAAGGTGGGCTGCGAGGCCATGGACGATCCGTGCACGAAAAGGATCGTGCCCAGCTTGCGGCGGCCCGCGGCGGGCTTCTTGTTCCAAAGGAAGAGCTTCACCTCCCCCTTCTTGGTCCAGTGCTCGGTGCCGCCTTTCCAGGTCGTGGTGGATCCGTCCGCCATGCGTGTCCTCCGTGGGGCGCTTCGATCGGTGCGCAAGTATATTGCCGCCATGGCAAGGCTTCTGTTACTCGCCCTCGCGTTGTCGCTCACTGCCGGTGCGCAGGAGCGCCACGACATGGCGCTCGTCGGCGCGCACGGGCTCGATGGCCGCGGCGCCTACCAGCCGGTGATCCATCGCCAGGGCTCCCGGTGGATCGCCTACATCGGCCACCATGCCGGCAGCGCGCGCAATCCGCTCACCGGCGTGGTCGAGGCGAACGGCACTTCCATCCTCGACGTGACCGAGCCGAAGGCGCCGCGCCTGCTCGCGCATATTCCGGCCCCGGGCGGCGCGCAAATGGCGCGTGTCTGCGATGGCGCGACGCTGCCCAAAGGAGACAAGGCGAAGACCTATCTCTTGCGCACGCGCGGCAATGAGGCGCACGAGGTGTGGGACGTGAGCGAGCCGCCCCGCCCGTCGCGGCTGGTCAACGTGGTCGAGGGGCTTTCGGGCACGCACAAGAACTGGTGGGAGTGCGACTCGGGTATTGCCTATCTCGTCTCCGGTGCTCCGGGTTGGCGCACGAGCCGCATGACGCAAGTCTTCGACCTCTCGGACCCCGCCAAGCCGCGGCACATCCGCGACTTCGGCCTGTCGGGACAGCAGCCCGGATCGAAAGGCGCGGTCCCTACCGGCCTTCACGGGCCGATTTCCACCGGGCCGAAAGGAAACCGCATCTACTTCGGCTACGGCACGAATGCGGACGGCGTCCTGCAGATCGTCGATCGCCGCAAGCTTCTCGAAGGCCCGCGCGAGCCGAGCGGGGCCAACCTGCTCCATCCGCAGGTAGGCCGGCTGGACCTGCCACCGACCCTGGGCGCCCATACGACCTTCCCCATCCTCCAGATGCAAGTGCCTGAATTCGCGCGCGATGGCGCGGGCAGCAAGCGCGACTTCGTGCTGATCGTGAACGAAGCGCTCACGCACGGCTGCCAGGAAGCGCGGCAGATGGCATGGATGGCGGATGTGACCGCCGAATCCCAGCCGATGACGGTGTCTGGCTGGACGGTGCGCGAGGCGAGCGGCAATTTCTGCGCCCGGGGACGCTTCGGCGCGCATTCCTCCAACGAGAGCTTCGCGCCCGTCTTCTACCGCCGGCTGGTTTTCATCGCCTTCTTCAACGCCGGCGTGCGGGCAGTGGACATCCGCGATCCCTACCATCCCCGCGAGGTGGCGCACTTCATCCCTGCCGGTAAGCCCTTGACCAACAACGTCGAAGTCGACGAGCGGGGCTACATCTACATCGTCGACAGGGAGGGGCTCGGGCTGCACATCCTCGAGCTCACGGGGGAAGCGCGAAAGATCGCGAACTGGCGCTGAGCACCCGCGTCTAACCCGGTTCCCGCCCCGAGGAGGTACCGATGAGACTCGCCGATGTGATGACCCCCAATCCCCGTTGTGTCGAGCTGTCCGACACGCTCCAGGACGTCGCCAAGATCATGCGCGACGAAGACACCGGCGCCGTCCCCGTGGTGGAAGACGGCCGCGTGGTCGGCATGGTCACCGATCGCGACATCGTGATCCGCGCCGTGGCCGACGGCGACTACGAGGCGACGGTCGACGACATCGTCACCGACGATGTGGTGACGGCCACCGCCGACATGAGCACCGGCGACGCCGCCGAGCTCATGAGCGAGCACCAGATTCGCCGCCTGCCGATCGTGGACGAAGACGAGAACATCATCGGCATCGTCTCCATCGGCGACCTCGCCGTGAAGGAAGGCAGGGACTCGCGCATGGGCGAGACGCTGGAGAACATCTCGGAAGGCGTGAAGCGGCACTGAGGGGGACGGACCCAGGTTTTCGCCTTTGCCTGGTTTTGGGTCCGTCCCGGGTCTTACGGTCCCAGCATCCCCTCCACAATCTCCCGCTTCCTCCGGCACCGCTCCTGCTCCCAGCAGGGGCGGTAGCTTTTCACGAGCTTGCCGCCTTCGAGGATCCGCACCTCGAAAGGCCGCTTCATCATGACCACGTGCACGTAGTTGGCGAACGCCTCGGCGAAGTCGTCCGCCGGGTGGGTGGCCGAATACAAGGTGGCGAAATCGGTGCGCTCGAGCCATTCATAGGCGGGCCGCATGCCTGCGCCATCGAGCTTCGCGCCGAAGTAATAGACGATCTCCTTTCGTTGCGGAAACCCCTCGTCGAAACGCGTCGCGTACCGGCCTTCGGCGACGCGCCATGAGAGCGCGAAAAAGGGGTATGCCGCGGGGTCGCCAATGCTCGCGGGCGCCTGGGCCCAGCTCGGGTGCACCCTGCCGCCGATGGCCAGCACGTGGGCGAGCTCGTGCAGCAGGATGTACTGGATCGCATGCTTGCGGTCGTCGGCGGCGGGCGCGGCGATCGTGGCGGCCAGCCGTATCCCGGCGAGCTTCGCCGCCACCACGCGCTTGACGGCCGCGGGAAGCTCGCGCATCGCGGCGCGCAGGTCCCGCTCGAAGCCTGCATCGTTCGCGGCGATCTTCGGACGTTCGGGATAGCCATTTCCGATGTTGTCCAGGGTGAGGTAATCGACCATCGCCGCATCACCGTGGGCGATGCGTTCCTCGACGGGCCTCGTCATCGCCTCCCGCCATGCCCCCGCCGAGCGAACCGGGTGGGCGCGGGCCTTGGCGATGGCGCAGGCCTTGTCGCCAGTCGCGCAGCCTGGTCGCGTCTCGTCGCCAGAGGCATGCGCGCTCGCGATGAAGAGGGCGGCAAGGCAGGCCGAAGGTATCCTTGAAATCGTCATCTGCACCGGAGGATACGCCCATGGACGACAAGGAAATCCGCGCCATCGTCACCCTGAGCCTGCTCGCCTCGTTTGCCGACGGCGACAAACACGCCCGCGAGCGCGAGGAGATCCGCCGCATCGCCGAGGGACTCGCAGACGACGAGCGGTTGCACCTGCCGACGCTTTACCAGGACGTGCTGTTGAAGCGTGTTTCCCTTGCTTCGACGGCGGCTGCGCTTACGAGCCAGGAGTCGAAGCAGCTCGCATACGAGATGGCGGTGTGCGTGTGCGACGCCGATGGGCAGCAGTCCGAGCCCGAGCGGCGCTTCCTGGAGGAGCTGCGAACCGCGCTGGGCTTGTCGGCGCCGATCGCCGCCGAGTTCTCTGGCGTCGCGGACGAGGTTGCCGCGGCTCCCTTGGCGGCAGGGGCGGGGATTTCCCCGGGATCATCGCCCAACGAAGCCGAGCTCGATCGCATGATCGTCAACGCCTCGATCATGAATGGCGCGCTCGAGCTGTTGCCCGAGTCGCTCTCCACAATGGCGATCATCCCGCTGCAGATGCGGTTGGTCTACAACATCGGCAAGGCGCATGGCTACGAGCTCGATAGCGGCCACGTGAAGGACTTTCTCGCCACCGCCGGCGTGGGCCTCACCTCGCAATTCATCGAGCAGGCGGGGCGCAAGCTGCTCGGAGGATTGCTGGGCAGCCTCGCGGGAGGACTCGGCCGAGGCATTGGCAACCAGGCGGTGAGCTCCGGCATGAGCTTCGCGAGCACCTATGCGCTCGGCCATGTCGCCAAGCGCTACTACGCGGGTGGGCGGACTTTCTCTTCGGAGATGCTGCGCGATGCGTACGAGCGGGTGATGCAGGAGGGGCGCAACGTGCAGGCGCAGTACCTGCCCGCGATCCAGGAAAAGGCGCGGACTCTGGATGTGGGGAAGGTTTTGGAGATGGTGCGGGGGCGCTAGGCGTACTTAGCCGAGATGCGTTCAGAGCGCAATCGCCGCGCTGCGGGATGGCGCCCCGAAGACGAATCGAACGTCCGACCTGCCCCTTAGGAGGGGGCTGCTCTATCCACTGAGCTACCGGGGCGCTGCGAGTGAAATTATCTCACGCGGCGCGCAGCACCCAGCGCTGCGAAACCCCGCCGTCACTCGTCGTCGAGCCCCAGCGCCACCCTCACGTTGATGTTGTTGCGGATGTCCTCGCTGGGGCTGCCGATGACCTTGCCCGTTTGCGATTCGACGCCGGCGCGCAACAGCGCCACGCCCGTCCAGATCGGCACGAAGGGCGCCATGAGCGTCCCGGTGGCAATGCTGGCGAGCGGCGAAGCAAGCGTGGCCAGGCCGGCCTTCACCACCTTGCCGATCAGCGTTCCCACGCCGAGCTTCTGCAGCTTGCGCTCTTCCTTCTCCAGCGCCTTCAGCTCGCCGTCGATGTTCTTCAGCTCCTTGATGTGGTTGTCGATCGTCTTGCCGGTCTCGGGGTCCGATTTCTTGAGGGCGGTGACCGTGCGCGACTCGGTTTGCGAGCTCTCCCCGGCGGGGTTATCGATCACGCCGTCGTAATACTCGTTCACCTTCTGCTCGACCTTCTCGGGGTAGATCTCGGTGTTGGATCGACTTCAGCAGCGTTTGCAATTCGCCCTTGAGCTCACGAACCTGGCCCAGGCGCTGCTCCTGCAGGAGGGCCTTCTTCTGGGTGATCTCTCCCAGCCGCTCCTGCTTGGTATCGAGCGTCTCCTTCGTCCTGGTGATGCTCTTGAAAAGGCCGCCGAGGGCCTTGAAAGGCCCGGTGAGCATGGCGCCGATGAAGCCCATGTCGGTCTTCATGCGCTGCCCGAACACCTGCCCCTTGGTGAGGTGCCTGGGCGGCTCGCCGCCGTCGCCTTCGCCCTTCACGGTCGATTGGCCGCCGTCCAGGTTGCCCAGCTTCTCGAGGTTCTCCAGGCCGGATAGCCGGGCGCCGCTGTTCACGCGATCGATGGTCATGTTCTTCTCCCTGTTTATAGGGTGCCGCGCAGTTGCTGGATGTCGCGGGCGACCTGCTCGTCACCGGCCTGCCGATTCGCTTCCTCGGCGAGGTCGAGGTACTCGCGTGCATCCTCCTTGTTGCCGAGCTTGTTGCTGCAGTACGCCGCGTGCACGAGGGGCGCAGGATTCGCCGGATCGCACGCGTAAGCCATGCAGTAGCAACGCACCGCATCCTCGAGCCGCCCGCAGTGGTATTCGGCGTGGGCGAGCGATTCGCACAGCTCCGGCAGGTCGGGTGCCAGGTTGAGGAGGCAGAAGAGGGCGTTGGAAGCTTCCTCGAACCGCCCTTCGTCGACGAGCGCCGCGGCAAGGTCGTGGGCGGCCGAAAGCGCTTCGAGGCTGATGCTCCAAGCTTCCCTCAGGTCCACGGCTTCGTCGCCCTCGCTTGCGTGGGCGGCGAGGGCTGCGTCCTTGCCGTCGAAGAAGCCCTCCTCGAGGAAATCGATGGTCGCCTCGTGGCTGGGGCGTCCCTTGAGCGCCGCGTATTGGCTTCGCAGCGCCGCGAACCCCGAGACCATACGCTCCATGAGGAGCTGGAGGCGCGCGTCCACCTCCTGCTCCGCCCGTCCCCGAATCTGCTTCGGCGTTACCAGGCCGGAGCCCCGTTGGGCGCCGGCCTCCTCGGCGGCGACATGCTCGATCGCCTTTTCGCGGGCTTTGCGTGCGATGGCCGTGATGTCCATGTGCCCTCCCTGTGGGTCGTGAGTAACGGCATGGCGAGCTTAGTTTCAGGAGCCGGCGGCGGGAATACGGTGACCCCGGCGGGGAGGGTCGTCTCGTGTGCATTCGCAAACAAGCGAATTTTCAAGGCGTTAGCAAACTGCGGTGTTCTGCAATGCAGGATTGTTGACAGTTGACAGCGCGTCATGGTCCCCTGCGTCGAACCGCAAAAAACCGCCATAGATGACCGAGCTGCAAACGCCGGGATCGCAGATCTCGCTCCTCCTCAACAAGTCGCTTACGCAGCTTGTGCAGTCGGAGATCGAGCGCCAGATCCTTTCGGGCGAGATGCAGGCGGGCGAGCGGTTGAACGAGGTGGCGCTCGCCCAGAAGCTCAAGGTGAGTCGCGGCCCGATCCGCGAGGCACTGCGCACGCTGCAGGAAGCGGGGTTGGTGAGCTTCGAGAAGAATCGCGGCGCCGCGGTGCGCGTGATCTCGCCGGAGGAGGCCACCGACATCTATGAGGTACGCGCGGCGCTAGAAGCGCTCGCCTGCCGCCGGCTGGCCGCGAAGATCACGCCGGCCATTGTGGCCGAGCTCGCGGGTTTCGCGGATCGGATGGCCGAAGCCGTGGAGGTGAGCGACGTCGCCGCCTTCAACCGGCTCAACATCGCCTTCCACGAGCGGATCATGGAGCACGCCGGCAACCGGGAGCTGGCGGTGACGTACCGCCGCCTTGTCGGCAACCTCACGCTCTTCCGCCAGCGCACCCTGGCGCTGGAGGGCTCGCTCGCGGAATCGAACGCCGAGCATCGCGCCATCGTCGCGCGACTCGCCGCGGCCGATGCGGACAGGGCCGCCGCGCTCATGCAGCAGCACATCGAGGAAAGCAGCCAGCGTACGAGGTTGGCCCTGAAGCACCACATAACAACGGAGGAGTCACCATGAACCTGCGAACCATCATCACCACCACGGCCGCGGCTGCGGTGCTCCTGGGCGCGGCGACATTGCCCGCCTGGGCCCAGAAAAAAGGCGGCACGCTCGCGTTCAGCTACCAGCCGGAGCCCTCGGCGCTTTCGACCATTGCGACGACCGCGGTGCCAACGGCGCTCGTTTCCACCAAGATCTTCGAGAGCCTGCTCGAGTACAAGGGTCCGCAGCTCGACCCGCAGCCGGGGCTCGCCGAGTCCTGGACCATGTCGCCGGATGGCCTCACCTACACGTTCAAGTTGCGCGGGGACGTGAAGTGGCACGACGGCAAGCCCTTCACCAGCAAGGATGTCAAGTTCTCGGTCGAGAAGCTGATCGCGCCGATGCACTCGCGCGGCAAGGTCTACTTCGGCTCGCTCGATACGGTCGAGACTCCGGACGCGCGTACCGTCGTCTTCAAGCTGAAGAAGCCCGTGCCGTACTTCTTAAAGGCATTCCAGCCGACCGAATCGCCGATGCATCCGGAGCACATCCTCGGCTCGCTCGATTTCAGCGACGCGAAGAACGTGCGGCAGTCGGAGTTCATGTCGAAGCCCATTGGCACCGGGCCCTTCAAGTTCAAGGAATGGAAGAAGGGCAGCCACGTGGTCCTCGAGCGCAATCCGGACTACTGGAAGAAAGACCGGCCCTACCTCGACCAGGTGATCTTCCGCGCGATCCCCGACGGCGCCGCGCGCGCCATCGCGCTGGAGACCGGCGAGATCGACCTCGCCCCGATGAACGCCGTGCCGCAGGCCGACATCGCGCGGCTGGGAAAGCTCAAGCACATCCAGCTCTCCAACGACGGGGCCGAGGGCCTGGGCCCGTTGCTCTGGCTCGAGATCAACCTGCGCGAGAAGCCGCTCTCGGACAAGCGCGTGCGCCAGGCGATCAGCATGGCCATCGACCGCAAGAAGGTCGTGGACGTGATGTGGTACGGGCAGGGCAAGCCCGCGCGCGGCCCCTTGGTGAGCGGCAACCCGCTCTACGACAAGTCGTTGAAGCCCTTCGAGTACAACCTGAAGAAGGCCAACGAGCTGCTCGACCAGGCCGGCTACAAGCGCGGCGCGGGCGGGGTGCGCTTCAAGATCACGCAGCACTTCACGCCTTATGGCGAGTCCTTCCAGCGCCTGGCCGAGTACACCAAGAACGAGCTCGGGAAGATCGGCATACAGGTCGAGACGCAGAGCGCGGACATGGGCGGCTGGCTGAAGGCGGTCTACACCGACTGGTCGTACGACATGACCAACAACTTCACGCACAACTACTCGGATCCGGCCATCGGCACGCAGCGCGCGTTCGTCTCGTCGAACATCCGCAAGGGCGCCTCGTTCACCAACTCGATGGGCTACAAGAACGAGCGCATCGACCAGCTCTTCGAGACCTCCGGCGTGGAGATCGACCCGGCGAAGCGCAAGGCGCAGTACGCCGAGATCCAGAAGATCCTCGCCGACGAGCTGCCGGTGATCTTCCTGGTGGAGATCGCGTACTCCCACCTGTGGAACAAGCGCGTGCACGGGCTCATCACCAACGGCATCTCGATGTACTCCAACTGGGATTCCGTCTGGGTGGACTGACGCGCCTTGCTTCGCTTCATCCTTCGCCGGCTGCTGCAGCTGGTGCCGGTGCTGCTCGCGATCGCGACGCTCAACTTCTTCCTGCTGCAGATCGCGCCGGGAGACGCGGCCGACATCATCGCGGGGCAATCGGGGCACGCCACGCCTGAGTTCGTGGCCGCCCTGAGGGCCGAGTTCGGGCTGGACCAGCCGATGTGGAAGCAGTACCTGCTCTACCTCGGCAAGCTGGTCACGCTCGACCTCGGCTACTCGTTCCAGTACCAGCTGCCGGTGACGAGCCTCATCGCGGACCGCCTGCCGGCCACCTTGCTGCTGATGGTGCCTTCGCTCCTGATCGCGGTAGGGCTGGGCGTGGTGCTGGGCGTGATCGCCTCGCGCCGTCGTGGGGGCTGGGTGGACAGCGTGGTGTCGATCGGCGCGCTGGTGGTGTACGCCACGCCCGTGTTCTGGCTGGGGCTCATGCTGATCGTGCTGTTCTCGATCCAGCTGGGCTGGCTGCCCTCCGGCGGCATCGCCGACGTGCGCGAGGGCAACACGGGCTTGGCTCATGTGCTGGATGTGGCGCATCACCTCGTGTTGCCGGTGATCACGATGGCGCTTTTCTATGTGGCGATCTACACGCGATTGATGCGGGCCTCGATGCTGGAGGTGTATTCGCTCGACTTCATCACCACTGCCCGCGCCAAGGGCGTACCCGAGGGCGGGATCGCGTGGCGGCATGCGGCGCGGAACGCGTTGCTGCCGGTGGTGACGCTCGCGGGCCTGCAGTTCGGCCATTTGCTCGGCGGCTCGGTGCTGGTGGAGACCGTGTTCGGCTGGCCGGGGTTGGGACGCCTCGTGTTCGACTCTCTGCTGCAGAGAGACCTCAACCTGCTGCTGGGAATCCTCTTCGTGTCGTCGGTGGTGGTGGTGATCGCGAATCTGCTGGCGGACCTCACGTACGGGGTGCTGGATCCGAGGATCGTCCACAAATGAAGCAATTCTGGCGGCGCTATCGCAAGAATCGCGCGGCGGTGGGCGGGCTGGTGGTCGTGGCCCTCATCACGATGATCGCGATCGCGGGGCCGTACTTCCATCCCGTGGATCCGTTCGACATGGTGGGACGGCCGTACTCCCCGCCCTTCGGGGAGTTTCCGCTGGGCACCGACGTCTCGGGTCGGGACATCCTCGCGGGCATCATCCGCGGCGCGCCGGTCTCGCTTCTCATCGGCGTCGTCGCGTCGCTCGTCGCCACGATCATCGGCGTGGCCCTGGGCTCGGTGGCGGGCTACTACGGCGGCTTCATCGACGACGCGCTCATGCGCACCACGGAATTCTTCCTCACCATCCCGTCCTTCATCCTGGCCGTCGTCATCGTGGCGATCTTCGCGCCCACGGTGTACACCATCACCGCGGCGATTGCGGCTGTGTCATGGCCCTCGGTCGCAAGGCTGGTGCGGGGCGAGTTCATCGCGCAGCGCGAGCGCGAGTACGTGCAGGCGAGCCGCGCGCTCGGCATGCCCGACTGGGAAATCATCCTGGTCCAGATCCTGCCCAATGCGCTGGCACCGGTGATCGTGGTCTCGACGCTCATGGTGGCGACGGCGATCCTCACCGAATCCGGGCTGTCCTTCCTGGGCCTGGGCGACCCCAACCACGTCTCCTGGGGCTACATGATCGGCGTGGCGCGCACGGCGCTGCGCGTGGCCTGGTGGATGACGGCGATCCCGGGCCTCATGATCGTGGTCGCGGTGATCGCCATCAACCTCGCGGGCGAGGGACTCAACGACGCCCTCAACCCGAAGCTGCGCGAGCGATGAGCGCGATCCTGTCCGTCCAGGGACTCTCGGTGCATTTCCCGACACGCCAGGGCGTCGTGCGCGCGGTGGAGGACGTGTCGTTCGATATCGATGCCGGCGAGACGCTCGCGCTCGTGGGCGAATCCGGCTCCGGCAAGAGCACCGTGGCCGCCGCCATCATGCGCATCATTCCCAGCCCTCCGGGGATCATTGCCGCGGGGCGGATCGAGTTCGAGGGACGCGACCTGGTGAAGCTCCCCGAAAACGAGATGCGCAGGGTGCGCGGCAGCCGCATCGCGATGATCTTCCAGGATCCGATGATGGCGCTGAACCCGGTGCATACCATCGGCGCGCAGATCGTCGAGGCATTGACGCTGCACACGAATCTCACGCGCAGGCAGGCGCTCGGGCGCGCGGTGGAACTGCTGGAGCTGGTGAGGGTTCCTGCGCCCGCGACGCGCGTCGGCCAATACCCGCACAACCTCTCGGGCGGAATGCGCCAGCGCGTGATGATCGCGATGGCGCTCGCCTGCGATCCCAGGCTGCTCATCGCCGACGAGCCCACCACGGCGCTCGACGTGACCATCCAGGCTCAGGTGCTCGAGCTGATCGGCGAGCTGAAGGCCAAGCTCGGCATGGCGGTGCTGCTGATCACACACGACCTGGGCGTCGTCGGCGAGACGGCCGATCGCGTGGTGGTCATGTATGCCGGCCGCAAGGTGGAAGAGGGCCGCGTCGAGGAAGTTTTCCGCGCGCCGCTGCATCCGTACACGCGCGGGCTGATGCGGGTCTCCGACTTCGAAGGCGGCACCGGGCAGGCGATGCCCGAGATCCCGGGTACCGTGCCGTCGCCGTTCGAGATGCCGTCGGGTTGTGCCTTCTCCGCGCGCTGCGAAGTGGCCGTGGAGGCGTGCGGCGCTACCCGGCCGGTGCTCGTGGTGCGCGGCCCCGCGCGCTCCGCCGCCTGCCTGCTGCTCGACGAGGGCCGGCGATGACCGCGCCGCTGCTCGAAGTCGAAGGCGTCACCAAGCACTACGCCGTCCGTGGCGCGCTCTTCGGCGAGAAGAAGCACGTTCATGCGTTGGACGACGTGTCGCTTTCGGTCCGGTCGCGGCAGACGCTCGCCGTGGTGGGCGAGTCGGGCTGCGGCAAGACCACGCTCGCGCGCTGCCTCGTGCGCCTGGTCGAGCCTACCCGCGGCACGATCCGCCTTGCCGGGCGCAACCTCACCAACCCGTCGCCGGCGGAGAAGCGCGAGATCCCGCGCCTCATCCAGATCGTCTTCCAGGATCCGTACGCGAGCCTCAATCCGCGGCGCACCATCTTCCAGACCGTGGGGGATCCCTTGCGGCTGCACCAGGCGGCAACGCGCAGCCAACGGCGGGAGAAGGTTGCTTCGCTGCTCGCCTCCGTCGGCATCGGTCCGCAGCTCATGGATCGCCTGCCACACGAGCTTTCCGGAGGGCAACGCCAGCGCATCGCGATCTCGCGCGCGCTCGCCGTGGGCCCGCAGGTGATCGTGTGTGACGAGCCCGTTTCCGCCCTCGACGTGTCGGTGCAGGCACAGGTGATCAACTTGCTCAAGCGCCTGCAGGCCGAGCACGGCATGTCGTACGTCTTCATCACCCATGACCTGCGGCTGGTTCGCAGCCTCGCCGATACCGTGGCCGTGATGTACCTGGGGCAGATTGTCGAGCTGGCCGAGATCGGCGACTTCAAGGCGCGCATCAAGCATCCTTATTCGCAGGCGCTCTTCTCGGCCACCCCGCAGGCGGCCCGCGCCGGTGCCGGGAAGCCGAAGCGCATCGTGCTGTCGGGCGACGTGCCGAGTCCCATCGACCCGCCTTCGGGCTGCCGCTTCCACACGCGCTGCCCGTATGTGCAATCGATTTGCCGGGAGTCGGAGCCGGCGTTGCGGCCGATCGGGACACGCCTGGTGCGATGCCACTTCGCCGACCAGGCCGGCTTTCCGCCCGAGCCTGCCGCGAATTCTCCCTTTCCCCTGGGAGAGGGCGATCGTTAACGCCGCCGTCACCGCCAGCACCCGCGAAGCCGCCGACGCCGGTGCCGAGATCCTCGCAGCGGGTGGCAACGCGGTGGATGCGGTCGTCGCGACCGCGCTCGCCAGCAGCGTGGCGGATCCCTGCAACATCGGCATCGCGGGTTACGGCGGATACCTCGTGGTTCATGGTTCGGGCGAGCCGCATGCCACCTGCGTGCAGTTCCCGCTGAGCGCGCCGGCTGCCATTCCGGCCGCGGCCCTCGCTCGCACCTATCCGGAAGAAGGGCCCGAAAGCTCGAGTGTGCCGGGCGTGCTCGGCGGCCTCGAGCGCGCACTGGCGGAGCTTGGCAGCCTGCCCTGGTCGCGCGTGTGCGAGCCGGCGATTCGCCTGGCGCGCGCGGGCGTGGTCGCGAACGCCACGGTGCGGCGCGCGCTCGAGCAGAACCGCCATCGCGCGTTCGTTGCGGAGTGCTTCGCGATCGACGAGTCGCCGGACCGCCTCTTGTTCCGCCAACCGGCGCTTGCTGCGACCCTCGAAAGCATCGCGGAAAAGGGCGCGCGCTGGTTTCGCGAAGGCCCGCTCGGCGAGGCGGCGTGTCGCGCCTGGGCCGCGGCGCGCGTTCCGGTGTCCATCGACGAGTGGCGCCGCCAGGATGAAACGGCCGAGCGCGTGGCGGCGTCGCTGCACGATGCCGATGGCGTGTGCCTCTTCGGAGCGCCGGTCGAGCTGAGCGGCGCCGCGGTGGTTGCCGCGGCCGTCGCGGCGGCGCGCCGCATCGGAGCGCCGGCCCTTGGCTCCAATGCCGGGCTTGCGGATCTTGCCCTCGAGATCGGGCGCATCTGGGAGCGCCGCCTGGGAAAGCGCGCAGCACCGGAAACGGCACACACAGCGCACATGAACGCCGCGGATGCCGGCGGCAGGGTGGCCGCGCTTACGGCGACTCACGGGCCGGCCTGGTTCGGCGGACGGTGGGCGATACCGGGCAGCGGCGTGATCATGAACGCGGGCATGCACAACTTCAGCCGCGGCGCGTTGGTGGCGCGCGGCGCGCGCCGGCTGGGATTGAGCAACATGTCCCCCACGATCGCGCTCGATTCGCGGGGGCATCGCCTCGCGATCGGTTGCCCCGGCGCGCGCCGCATCCCCTCGAACATCGCCCTGGTCCTTGCGCGCCACTTCGTGTCGGGTTTGTCGTTGCACGAATCCGTGGCGGCGGGCCGGCTGCACGCAGAAGACACGGCAAGCGTGGCCTACGAGGAAGGCCGCACCGAGGCTGCCTTGCTGCGCGAGCTGTCGAAGCGCTTTGCCTCTGTGCAACCGCTTTCGTGGGACGACTACTTCGGGCCGCTCACCGCGATTCGCGCGAGCGCCACGGGAGAGGTGGAAACGGCCGTCGATGACCGGCAGGCCGCGGGATATTCAGCGGTTGTCACCGCGTAGAGATCGGGCCCCGGCCTTCGCCGGGGCGACACAAGGAGAAAAATTGACCGCAATCGGATTCATGGGCTTCGGCGAGGTGGCTTCGCGCTTCGCGCCGGCATTGCAGGAGGCCGGGGCCAAGGTACTCGCCTACGACGTCGTGCTGGACGGGCCCGACGGCGAGGCGAAGCTCGCAGCGCGGGCGAAGGGCAGGACGCCCGCCTTCGTCGGCCTGTCGCAGTTGCTCGCGGAAGCGGACATCGTGCTCTCGACCGTCACCACCGACGTGGCGCTGGCAGCCGCGAAGAGCTGCGCGCCGCACCTGCGCGCGGGCCAGGCTTTCGTGGACCTCAATGCGACTTCCCCCGCGATCAAGCGCGCCATCGGGACCGTGGTGGCCGGAACATCCGCCGACTTCGTCGAGGGAGCGATCCTGCCTGCGGTCGGTGTCATGGGCGCCAGGTCGCAGGTGCTCGTGTGCGGCAGGCGCGCGGCGGAGCTCGCGGCCACCCTCACCACGCTGGGGCTCAACTTCCAGGCCTACGGCGAGGAGATCGGCAAGGCCTCGAGCTTCAAGATGATGCGAAGCATCTTCTCGAAGGGGCTCGAAGCGCTGCTGGTCGAATGCCTCCTCGCCGGCCGGCGGGCGGGCGTGGCCGAAGACCTCTGGCGCGAAATCGTCGCAACGCTCGATGCCGCGTCCTTCGAGCAGGTGGGCGGCAACTGGGTGAAGACCCACGGCACCGCCCACGGCCGCCGCTACCACGAGATGATCCAGGTGGCCGCGCTGCTTCGCGAGCTCGGCATCGACGCGCCGATGACGCAGGCGACCGTCGCGCTCTTCGAGCGCTCGACCCGGCTCGAGCTGCGCGACAGCTTCGTCTCGTCACCCGAAAGTCCCACCGATGTGATCGCGGCGCTCGAGCAGCGGCTCGCCTCCGCACGCGCCTGACTTCCGATGGCAAACCGAGAGAGAGAAAGCATGTCGACCAACAAGATGAAAGAGCGCTTCGCCGCCGGCCAACCCGCCTTCGGGCTGTCGGTGATGATTCCCTCGCCGCAGATCGTCGAATCGGCCGCGGGCATGGGCTTCGACTGGGTGCTCATCGATTGCGAGCACGGCACCGTCGGCATCGAGTCGATGGAGCTCATGGTGATGGCGGCGGAAGCCTCGGGCGTTACGCCCATCGTGCGGCCGCGCACCCACAGCGCCGAGGACATCCTGCAGGCGATGGATCGGGGCGCGCAGGGCGTGCAGATCCCGCACATCAATACCGCCGAGGAGGCGCGCGCCGCCGTGGCCGCGGTCAAGTTCCACCCACAGGGCGTGCGCAGCCTCGCTGCCGGCACGCGCGCCTCCGGCTACGGGTTCAAGGGCTCCATGGGCGGCTTCGTCGAGGAGGCCAACCGGCGCACGCTCGTGTGCATCCAGATCGAGGATGAGGCCGCGCTGCCCAACGTGGACGAGATCCTGAAGGTCGAGGGCGTGGACGTGTTCTTCATCGGGCCTTCGGACCTGTCGCAGTCGATGGGGCATCCGGGGGATCCCAAGGCGCCACGCGTGGCAAAGGCCATCGACGAGACGCTCGGCAAGATCGTGGCGGCCGGCAAGACGCCCGGCATGCCCGCCACCGCCGAGGCCGTGCAGGCCGTGCTCGCCAAGGGCGTGCGCTACATCTATACGCACCTTCCCGTGGTCCTGAAGACGGGATCGCAGGCGTACTTCAAGGTGGCCAAGGGGTGAGCCTTGCGTGAGCGCCCAGGTCCTCCTGGTAGTGCTGTTCGCGGCGGTGCTGCACGCCGTCTGGAACGCGTGGGTCAAGGCGAGCGTGAAGGACCGGCTCCCCTCGGCGGCGATCTTCATCGGCGCCGGCATCGTCTCGCTCGCCGTGGTTCCCTTCGTGCCGGTTCCCGCGGTGGAGAGCTGGCCCTACGCGGTGGCCTCGGTGGCGGTGCATTGCGCGTACTCGATCATGCTCGGACGCGCCTATCGTGCCGGCGACTTCAGCCTCGCCTACCCGATCATGCGCGGCCTGCCGCCGCTGCTCGCAGGGTTGCTCGCGTGGGTCTTCGCCGGCGAGCGCATGGCGGGATGGCAGCTCGCCGGCATCGTCGCGCTCTCGCTCGGCATCCTGAGCCTCGCGCTCGAGTCGGGATGGGGCGCGCGCAAGGCAAGGGCGACCGTGGGCTGGGCGTTGCTGGTGGCGCTATCCATCGGCCTTTACACGGTGATCGACGGCATGGGTGGACGCGTGTCCGGCTCCACCGTGAGTTACGTGGCCTGGATCTGCCTGCTCGAAGGGATCCTGCTGGCCACGATCGTGACCGCTCGACAAGGGCGCCCGATGCTCGTGACCATCCTGCGCAGCTGGAAGATCACGCTGGTCGGCGGCTCGATGACGCTGCTGGGCTACATACTGGTGGTATGGGCGATGACCAAGGCGCCGATCGCGCTGGTCTCCGCGCTGCGCGAAACCTCGGTGATCTTCGCCGCGCTGCTGGGAGCGGTGCTCTTCCGCGAGCGGCTGGGCCCCGTGCGGCTCATCGCCATCGCCCTCGTGGTGCTGGGCATCTTCCTCACGCGCCTGACTTGAACCTACGGAGACTCGCATGACAGAAGCTGTCGCAACCACGCGGCTGGATGCCGCCCTCGCCCTTGCCGCCCGCGAAAGGGAACGCAGCATCGGCACGCTCGCCGAGGTCGTGCGCATCCCGAGCCTCACGGGCGAGGAAGGCGCCGCGCAGGCGCGCATGGCCGAGCTGCTCCAGGGCATCGGCGCCGAGGTCGAGTCGATCGAGCCCGACGTGCCGCTGATCTTCGAGAAATTTCCAGGCGTCGCGCAGTATCCGACCCACTGGCAACACGACCTCATCCTGCCGTACGAAGAGCTGCCTACCCATCGCGCCCTGAAGGACAGCGGCCTCGAGAACGTCCTCAACTATCGCGGCCGGCCGAACGTGGTCGGGCGCCTCGCAGGCTCGGGGGGAGGGCGCTCGCTCATCCTCAACGGGCATATCGATTGCGTGACGATCGAGCCCGCGGGCGAATGGCGCCACGCGCCTTTCGGCGCGGAGATCGAGGACGGGCTCATGTACGGCCGCGGCACCTCCGACATGAAAGGCGGCCTGGTCGCCGCGCTCATGGCGGTCACCTACCTGCGCGAAGCCGGCGTGCGCCTGAAGGGCGATGTCATCGTGCAGAGCGTGGTGAACGAGGAGCATGCCGGCAACGGCACGCTCGACCTGGTGGCGCGCGGCATCCGCGCCGACGCCGCTATCGTGCTCGAGCCCACCGAGAACCGCATCTCGCTCGACCATCCGGGCGGGCTCTACTGGCAGGTGGGCGTGCCGGGCGTGCCGCGCTCACCGGGCGCGCGCTGGCGTGGTGCCCGGCAGGACGGCGTGAGCGCGATCGAGAAGTTGCCCCCCGTGATCGAGGCGTTGCTCGCGCTCGAGCGCGACTACAACCGCGAGATCGGCGCGCTGGGCGACGGCGTGGCGCCCTTCGCGCTCGTCATGGGCAAGATCGCCGGCGGGACCTACGAGACGGTCACGGCCAACCGCACCGTGATCCGGGGTGGCGCCTACTTCATGCCGGACGTGGGCTCGGTGCTGGACGTGATGCGCGCCTTCCGCGAGCGGCTGGCGAAGGTGAACGCGGCGGATTCCTTCTTCCGCCAGAACCCGGCGGTGCTCGAGTTCCTGCACCACGACGATTCGACGAAGCAGCGCGGCGAGGTCCTGCACGCGCGATGCATGGCGGGGCTGCTGGGCGCCCATGGATGCGACGGCACCACGCACCCTGGGCCCTTCGCGTGCGACATGCGCCACCTGGTCAACCAGGGCGGCATCCCTTCCATGATCTTCGGCCCCGGCACGATCGCCCAGGCGCACAAGGCCGACGAGCACATCCCTATCGCCGAGTACCTCGACTGCATCGGGCACCTCATCCGTTTCATCCACGCCTGGTGCGGCGCGGAGGCCTGAGCGCCGTGCAGAGGGCCCGCTACTTCCGCGCCAGCTGCGAAAACAGGAAGAGGAATTTTTCCTGGATGAAGATGGGATTGAGCTGGTTGATGTCGAACTGGCCCAGCTTGGTGACCGAGCCGCCGACCTCGGTGTAGTCGCTGGTGTGGATGATCACCTTGCGCAGGCGGTGGTCGGTGGTGAAGGAGATGAACGGGATGCGCGAGGCCTCGGTGCGCGTGCGGTCCTTCAGGTGCGACATGAAAATGCGCATGCGGATGAACGCCTCGTCGGCCGCGGCCCTTGAACCATGCGGCGGCTTGAAGTCGCCTTCGTTGATCGAGTAGTCGTGGTCGCGGGCGCGCAGCTTGCTGCCGAGCTTCTCCAGCGTCGGCCGTATCACGTTCTCCCGCGCCTCCACGAACGAGGCCAGGAACTGAGCTTCCTCGGTGAGCGCGTTCTCGCGGTTGTCCCGCTTGCCCGCCTGGCCCTTGTCGTAGGCCTCGAACAGCGAATCCAGTTGTTCGTCGAAACTGCGATGCGACATGGTCATGCCTCCCCCGGTGTAATCCCTGGGGAAATTATGGCATGCGGGGGCGCGCGGGCCTACTGTTCGGAGAGACGGGCCTGCGTGAAGGCGAGGTGCGAGATCTGCTGCGCCGCGCTGGTGAAGAAGGCCGCCATGCGCTGCAGCGCGGAATCGCCGAGGTGATCCGCGGCGCACGAGTGCTGCACCAGCGCGAGCGCATAGCTGGAGACGTCTTCGGCATCGACCAGCTTGCGCGGACGGCACGCTGGGGGAAGCTCCGCCATTTCCTCGGGCCCCCAGGACGCGACGAACTCGCGCGCCACCTCGATCACCTCTGCCGGCGTCGAGGTCTCGCGGAGCCTGCGTTGCCACGTGGGCACCGCCTGGGCACGGCGCTCGAGCGGATGCGGTCGAGTCAGCAAGTCTTTTCGGGGATCTGTCATCGCGGTCCTGAATGCTCTCGCAAACGGCCCCTGGAGTCTGTCGGAGGCTCCCGAGCGTCCTGTGGGAGCCGTCCTACCGCGGCGCCCCGCTCCCGGCAACAATGGGCTCGCCCGAAGGGGGGCGGGCGAGCCGCCGTCGCTGGTTGAACCACACGAAGGCGATAATCGCGAACGCGGGCAGGAATACCCAGTAGTCCGCGGGCGCCTGTGACGGCGTCTTGATCGCCACGACCTTCCAGCCCTGCTCGAACCCACCGCGTTTCGCGCGGCTGCCGAACTTGACCGTGCCGATGCGGACCTCGTCGCCCAGCATGGAGAAGGTCACTCCCGCGTCGGAAAGCCGCATGCGCGGCTCGCCCGGCCTGGTGAGTCGCGCGGAGACTGTCTTGCGCACGTCCTCGCCCTCGATGTTCGACCCCTCGATCACCAGCACCAGGTTGGTGTCCGGCGGCATTTCCTTCACGACCGCGTAGAGGTCCTTCGCGGGCCGGTCCACCCACGCCGGGTAGATGCGGTCCATGAAGAAGTTCGGGCGGAAAAGCATGAACACGGCGATGAGCAGCAACAGCGTTTCCCACACGCGGCTCTTCGCCTGGAACCAGCCCATGGTCGCGGCCGCGAAAACGAGCGCGGCTACCGTGGAAGCCACTACCACCACCGTGAGCTCCCACCAGCCTGCGACGTCGATGAGGAGCAGCGCGGGATTGAATATCCATACGAACGGCAGGATCACCGTGCGCAGCGCATAGACCGAGCCCTGGATGCCGGTCTGGATCGCGTCCTCGCCGGATATCGCGGCGGCGGCGAAGCTCGCGAGCCCCACGGGCGGGGTGATGTCTCCCATGATCCCGTAGTAGAAGACGAAGAGGTGCACGGCGATGAGCGGGATCACGAGCCCGGATTGCGCTCCCAGCTCCACGATCACCGGCGCCATCAGCGTCGCGACGAGGATGTAGTTGGCCGTCGTGGGCACGCCCAGGCCCAGCACCAGGCAGACGAACGCGGTGAAGAGCAGCATGACCATCACGTTGCCCATGGACACGAATTCCACGAACTCCGTCATGCGAAGGCCCAGGCCGGTGAGCGTAATGCCGCCCACGATGATCCCGGCAGTGCCGGTGGCGATGGCGATGCCGATCATGTTGCGCGCGCCGTCGTTCAGCCCCTCGACCACCTGCCAGCTTCCGTGGCGAAGCTCCGAGACCACGTTGGCCTTGTGGCCGCGAAAGAAGGTGATCAGCGGTCCCTGCGTGACCATGAGGCCGATCAGTACGACCGTGGCCCAGAAAGCCGACAGAGCGGGCGAAAGCTCCTCCACCATCAGGCACCAGATCAGCACGCCGATCGGGATCATGAAGTGCAGGCCCGCCTTCACGGTGGGCCACGTTGCCGGCAGGACCGGGTTGTTGACGTCCACGTCCTGCGGCAAGTCGGGGCAACGCGCCGCCACGCGAATCGACCAGAGATATAGCGCGGCGAGGAGGCCACCGAGGATCCAGGGCGCGGCGGCGCCGGCCAGGTCCTGCGCGGCGCGTGCGATGAAGTAGATCGCGCACAACACCACGATGGTCCCGGACAACCCCAGGCCCCATGCGAGCAGCATCTCCCGCCGGGTTCGCTCGCGCACGCGCGCGAAGGGGCGCAGGTCGAGCTTGAGCGCCTCGAGGTGCACGATGTAGAAAAGGGAGATGTACGAGAGCACCGCCGGCAGGAAGGCGTGCTTGCAGACCTCGGAATAGGGGATGCCGACGTACTCCACCATCAGGAAGGCGGCCGCGCCCATCACGGGCGGCATGATCTGTCCGTTCACCGAGCTCATGGTCTCGATGGCGCCGGCCTTCACGCCGCCGTAGCCCGCCTTCTTCATGAGCGGAATGGTGAAGATGCCGCCGGACACCACGTTCGACACCGAGGAGCCTGAGATCAAGCCGTTGAGGCCCGACGAAACCACCGCCACCTTGGCCGGGCCGCCGCGCAGGTGTCCCAGCAGCGCCATCGACACCTGCATCATGTAGTTGCCCGCGCCGGCGCGGTCGAGCAGCGCGCCGAAGAGCACGTAGATGAAGATGAAGCTCGAGGACACGCCGAGGGCCACGCCGAAGACGCCCTCGGTCGTGAGCCACTGGTGGGAGAGCATGCGCTCGAGCGAGGCGCCCTTGTGCGAGATCACCTCCGGCATGTAGCGCCCCGCCATGATGTAGACGAGGAAGACGATCGCGAGGATCGTCATCGGCAGGCCCACGGCGCGGCGCGTGGCCTCCAGCAGCAGCACGAGCCCCGAGCAGGCCACCACGATGTCCATCGTGTTCGGCTGGCCGGGGCGCGTGGCGAGCTCGGCGTAGAAAAGGAAGAAATAGCCCGCGGCGAAGGCGGCGGCGAGCGCGAGGATCCAGTCGTACCAGGCTACCGAGGTGCGGGAGGATCGCTTGAATGCGGGGTAGCAAAGGAATCCGAGGAAAAGCGCGATCGCCAGGTGAAGCGAGCGCGCCTCGGTGTCGTTGAGGATGCCGACGCCGAAAGTGAACGGCAGCGGGGAGGCGTACCAGAGCTGGAAGGCCGACCAGCCGACGGCAACCCAGAAGATGAGGCCACCGACCAAGCCACCGACCTTGCGCCCGCCGGTGTCGGCCTCGGCCACAAGCTGCTGCAGGTCCTCGGACGGCTTGACCGCTTCTTGTGCGCTCATGGCTCCCCCTCAAGTGAGACGGGGCGGGCCTTGCCGCCCGCCCCGTCTTTTTTCGCCAAGATCGAGTCCCCGACGACTCGGGGATGACGTTGCTATCGAGCTCTAACGCAACGTCACTTGATCCAGCCCTTTTCCTTGTAGTAGCGCGCGGCGCCGTCGTGCAGCGGGGCCGACAGGCCGCTCTTCACCATGTCCTCGGGCTTGAGGTTGGCGAGCGCCGGGTGCAGCTTCTTGAACTCGTCGAAGTTGTCGAACACCGCCTTCACGACTGCGTACACCGTGTCGGCCGGCACCTTCGTCGAAGAGACCAGCGTCGCGAGCACGCCGTAGGTCTTCGTTTCCTGCGGGTTGTTGGGATAGAGGTTCGCCGGGATGGTGGCGTAGCCGTAATAGGGCTTCTCCTTCACCAGCTTGTCGACCGCGGGGCCGGTCACTGATACCAGCTTCGCGCCGCAGCTCGTGGTCGGATCCTGGATGTTGGCCGAGGGGTGGCCCACACCGTAGAAGAAGCCGTCGATCTTGCCGTCGCAGAGCGCGGGGCCGTGCTCGTCGGCCTTGAGCTCGGAGGCGAGCGCGAAGTCGGAAAGCTTCCAGCCCATCGCGGCGATAAGCTCCTCGAGCGAGGCTCGCGTGCCCGAGCCGGGGTTGCCCACGTTGAACTTCTTGCCTTTCAGGTCGGCGAAGGACTTGATGTTGGCTTCCTTTCGCGTGAGCACCGTGAAGGGCTCGGGATGCAGCGACATGACGGCGCGCAGGTCGTTGTAGGCCTGGCCCTTGAACTGGGCCTCGCCCTTGTACGCGTTGAACTGGACGTCGGACTGCGCGACACCCAGGTCGAGCTCGCCGGCCTTGATCGTATTCACGTTGAACACCGAGCCGCCGGTGGATTCCACCGAGCAGCGGATGCCGTGCTTGGCGCGGTCCTTGTTCACCAGGCGGCAGATGGCCCCGCCCGCGGCGTAATACACGCCGGTCACGCCGCCGGTGCCGATGGTCACGAATTTCTGCTGTGCGGCCGCCTGCATGGGCAGGAAAGCGGTCGCGAGCGCGGCCGCGCACGCGGCCTTGAGGGCGAGGCGGCGCGGGAAAGACGCGGATGTCATGTTTGCTCCTTTTGTCGGGGTTGCGTTCTGGACGGTCTTACGCGGCGCGCTCGAGCGCCCCGGTGGTGGACTCGATCGCCGCGGCCAGCCGTTCGGCAATGATATCGATGTCGGCGCGGCTGGCGATAAAAGGTGGGGCGAGCAGCACATGGTCGCCGCGCTGGCCGTCGATCGTGCCGCCCATGGGATAACACATGAGGCCGCGCTTCATCGCCTCGGCCTTGACGCGCGCGTGGAGGCGCAGCGAAGGGTCGAAAGGGCGCTTGCTGGCGCGGTCCTGCACCAGCTCCACCGCCATGAAGAGGCCGCGCCCGCGGATGTCGCCCACGAAATCGTTGTGGCCGAGCGCCTCCCGCAGGCGCTGCGAGAGGTATGCACCCAGCTCCTTCACGCGCGGCACCAGGCCGTCGCGCTTCATGACCTTCTGCACGGCCAGCGCAGCCGCACAGGCCGCCGCGTGGCCGATGTAGGTATGCCCGTGCTGGAAGAGCCCGCTGCCACGCTTGAAGGCCTCGACGATGCGATCCGAGGCGAGCACGGCGCCGATCGGCTGGTAACCGCCGCCCAAGCCCTTCGCGATGGTCAGGAGGTCGGGCGTGAAGCCTTCCTGCTCGTAGGCGTGCAGCGATCCCGTGCGTCCCATGCCGCACATGATCTCGTCGGCGATGATGAGGATGCCGTGGCGATCGCAGACCTCGCGGATGCGGCGGAAATAGCCCGGAGTGGGCGGAACGGCCCCGAGGGTGGCTCCCACCACCGTCTCGGCCACGAATGCGATCACGCGCTGCGACCCGATGCGCTGGATCTCGGTTTCGAGCTCGGCCGCGAGGCGCTCGCCATACTGCTCGGGCGATTCGCCGGCTGCGCGGTCGCGGTATTCATAACAGGGAGAGACTCGGCCCACGTCGATCAACAGCGGCGCGAACTGGCGGCGGCGCCACTCGTTGCCGCCGACGGCCAGCGCGCCCAGCGTGTTGCCGTGATAGCTCTGGCGCCGGCCGATGAAGACGTTGCGATCGGGCTGGCCCACCTCGACGAAGTATTGCCGCGCGAGCTTGAGTGCCGCCTCGACGGCTTCGGATCCGCCGGAGACGAGATACACGTACCCCATGCCGGGCGCGTCCGCGATGAGCCGATCCGCGAGCTCCTCGGCTACCTCGGTGGTGAAGAAGCTGGTGTGCGCATACGCGAGCCGATCCAGCTGGGCGTGCAGCGCCGCAATGACCTCGGGGTGGCCGTGCCCCAGGCAGGACACCGCCGCGCCGCCGCTCGCATCCAGGTACTGCTTGCCGTCGCGGTCGGTGACGACGAGGCCCTTTGCGGACACCGCAACGGGAAGGCTCGCCGTGAGGCTGCGATGGATGATGCGGCTCACTTTTCGTCCTCCACGCGGAGCGCGACCAGGAACCTTGCCACCATGTTGTAGGCGGCGATGGCGGCGGTGAGCTCCACCAGCTCGGTTTCGGTGAAGCGGGCCTTCAGCTCCTGGAAGAGCGAATCGGGCACGGCCACGTTTCGCGTCATGACGGTGGCATAGCGGATCGCCAGGCGCTCGTCGGGGCTGAAGGCGGTGTCGGTGGCGGCGCTGTCGGTATCGAGGATCCGAGTGCGCAGCGCATCGTCGCCCCCAGCCCTTACATACTCGGGCCAATGGTGGATGAATTCGTAGTCGGCGCCGGTTTCGCGCGCCACGGTGCAAATCGCCAGCTCCTTCAAGCGTGGAGAGACCGAGACTTCACGGCGGATGGCACCGAGGAAGACATTCCAGCCGCGGGCGAGCGGCTCGCTCCAGAGGAGGGCCAAGTCGAGATTGAGGTAGCGGCCACCACGGCGAGCCTTGATGGCTTGCAGCAGCGCGGGGTCGCGCGGCGCGGCTTCGGGAGTCCAATCGGGGATGCGCAAAGGGGGGTAATCGGGGAGGGGAACTCGCGGCAAGGATACCAAAGCTGATAAAATCGACCCCTTCGAGCGGTCACCGGAGAGGTGGCAGAGTGGTCGAATGCGCCTGACTCGAAATCAGGTTTACGGCAACGTAACGGGGGTTCGAATCCCTCCCTCTCCGCCAGAATTTCCGGGTACGACCTGATCACATGGGTCGCGAAGCAAAGTCCGCGGGGCGGCTATTCCTCGGTGATGTGACGACCGCATGTAGCCGGGAAAAGGACTACGAATGAATCTGAGCGCTGCGGTGCACCGCTAGGTGACGGCAGGGCCGTCGCGCGCTGCGCAAAACCGCGTTCGCTCGATCTCGCGGGCTATGATCCAGGCGCCTAACGGAGGTCCGTGAAGGTCTGACGGGACCTCAAACGCCTGGCCGGCGTTCGGAGCGGAGGCTGTCAGCCTTCGAATGAGGTCCATGGCCAACCCTGCTATGGCGCCTCGCATCGAAGCCGGCAAGCGACGCAGATCGATCGCCTGGCCGCAAGCCACGCTATACAGGGCCATGACGGCGGCTCCTTCGTGCGCTGCCTCGACGAGAAACGGAAGACTTGGTTCGAAAAATAGCGGCAACATCGCGAGCCAGGCGGACAGCGACTCGGCGACTTCAAGCGGGGTGACCACGCGCATCTTGCAAATATACCCCGGTGAGCTTTAGCGCGGGGCATGCCTGCAAGAAAGCTACCGGCGCGGCAACACCGCTCCCAGGTGCTCGCTGCCCGACTCCTCCCAAGTGAAGTCGCTTGCACCTGCGTAGCGCCTCGCCCAGACGGTGCCGCAGGCGCTGCACTTGAGCCGCATCAGGCCGCCGCCCATCGCCAGCGCATAGAGGTCGTCGTGCCCTGCTATGCCCTTCGGGCCCAGCTCGCACTTCTGGCACTTGGCCATTCGCCCTCCCCGGGCATCGCCACCGTCAGGGCGCAGGGTTCTGGGTACCCCTTTTTTTGGCGCCGGAAGTCCAGCGTACTCCTCAAGTGCGATGCACTCGACGATTTCCTGCGACCGCACTTTCCATTGTCCCGAATACAGGGCGACGTAGGCGGGCGCCTACAGCATTCGGATGCGCGCCCAAGTAAGGTGGAATCTCGCAACTTTCCGATATAACCGTGAACCAAGACCCCGATGACCAGCACGGCGGCTTCGCCACGGCATCGGCGTGGTTGAGCGCAATCGTAGATTCGGCTGACGACGCGATCATCGGCAAGGACCTCGACGGCGTCATACGCTCCTGGAACCGCGCCGCCCAGGTCATTTTCGGCTACCAGGCGCGAGAGATCATCGGTACGCCGGTCACCCGCCTTATCCCGCGGGACCTGCTGCAGGAGGAAGTCGAGATCCTCGCGAAAATCCGCGCCGGCATCCGCATCGAGCATTACGAGACGACGCGCCTGCGAAAGGATGGCCAGCCAATTCGCGTCTCGCTCACGATATCGCCCGTGCGCGACGAGGGCGGCAACATCATCGGCGCCTCCAAGGTTGCGCGTGACATCACGCAACAGCAGCGCAACGACCGGGCCCTCGCGCACCTTGCCGCCATCGTCGCCTCGTCCGACGACGCCATCATCAGCAAGGACCTCGACGGTCGCGTGACCTCATGGAACCTCGGGGCGGAGAGGCTCTACGGCTACCTCGCCGAGGAGATGCTCGGGCAGTCCATCCTGAAAGTGATCCCGCCCGAGATCATGCACGAGGAAGAGACGATCCTCTCGCGTATCCGCTCCGGCCAGCGCATCCAGCACTACGAAACCACCCGCCTGCACAAGGACGGGCGGCGGTTGCACGTATCGCTCACCGTTTCGCCCATCCTCGATACGCACGGCCGTGTCGTCGGGGCCTCGAAAATCGCACGCGATATCAGCGACCGGCTGGAGGCGCAGCGCCAGAAGGACAATTTCCTGGCTGTGCTTGCGCACGAGCTTCGCAATCCGCTCGCACCCATCCGCACGGCGATCAGCCTCTTCGGATTGCCGGGGCTGCCGCCGGAGAAGCTCGACCAGGCCCAGCGCATCGCCGAGCGACAGATCGGCCACATGGCGAGCCTGCTCGACGACCTGCTCGACGTGACGCGCCTGTCCACGGGACGCGTCGAGCTCAAGCGCTCCCGCGTGGAGCTGCGCCCGCTCATCCAGCAGGCCGTCGATGCGGCCCGGGTCATCATCGAATCGCGCCGCCACCAGCTCCAGGTTGCGGTTCCGGAATCGCCGATCATGTTATTCGCCGATCCCATCCGGGTGGCGCAGATGGTGACCAACCTCCTCACCAACGCGGCCAAGTACACCGATCCCGGCGGACACATCGACCTGCTCGTGACGCGCGATCACGATGAGGCCCTCATCGCGGTCAGCGACAACGGCATCGGCTTTTCGGAAGAAACGCGCGAACGCCTCTTCCGGCTGTTCTCGCAAAGCCCGGAAGCGGTAGGACGGTCGCAGGGCGGGCTCGGCATCGGCCTCGCATTGGTGAAGGACTTCGCGGAGCGCCATGGCGGCTCGGTTCAGGCGCATAGCCGCGGGCCGGGGAAGGGCAGCCGCTTCGAGCTGCGCCTGCCCTGCGAGCCGGTGTCCGCATCGCTGCACGCCCACTGAGCGTTCCCCGCGCCCTTCGGGCTAAGGGATTCCCCTATGGAAAGGCGCGCGGCGCCATAGCACGATTGCGTGCATGGGCATTTCCGGCTGGACCATCCTTCTCGTGGCCTCCGCGCTCTTCATGACGGTGACGGTGCGCATCGTGTCGTGGCGCGACCACTGGGGCCTGTCAGGCTGGGCGGTCGTCTACCTGGGGTCCTCGCTCGCGCTCGGCCTGATCTGGAACCTCGCGCTGCGCTAGAAGGGGGTCGCACAGCACCGGCAACAAATGTTAACTTCCTGTTGCCGATTGTTTTTCCAGCGATTTTTCCCGATGCTCCACCGCCTTGCCGTAGCCAGCCTTGCCGGCGTTTGCCTCGCCGCGCCCGCTTCGGCCGCCTTGCCGTCCGCCCGCGAGCTGGTTGAGTTGTCGCTCGAGCAGCTCGCCAACCTCGAAGTCACCTCCGTCTCCCGCCGCCCGGAAAGCCTCGCCGAGGCGCCGGCCTCCATCTTCGTGATTACCGCCGAGGAGATCCGGCGCGCCGGGGCGGTCAGCCTGCCCGAGGCGCTGCGTCTCGCCCCGAACCTGCAGGTTTCCCAGGCGAGCAACAATGGCTGGAGCGTCCGAGCGCGTGGCGTGGCGAACACGTCTGCCAACAAGCTGCTGGTGATGATCGACGGGCGCTCGGTGTACTCGCCGCTCTTCTCCGGAGTCTTCTGGGACGTTCAGGAGGTGATGCTCGAGGACGTCGAGCGCATCGAGGTGCTGAGCGGCCCGGGCGGCACGTTGTGGGGCGTGAACGCGGTCAACGGGGTGATCAACGTCATCACGCGAGAGGCGTCCGCGACGCAGGGCGCTTTGGCCACCGCCGGGGCGGGCAGCCTCCTGTCCCGGCAGGCGGTTCGTTATGGCGCTCGCGCCGGCGACCACGCGCATTATCGGTTCTTCGTGAAACACATCGACCGACGCCATACCGAGACGGCGAGTGGCGAGGCGGTGGACGATCGCGCCCACCTGGCGCTCGCCGGCATGCGCTTCGACTGGCACGAGGGGCGCGATCGTGTCGGCGTCAACGCCAACGCCTATCGCGGCACCATGGGCCAGCCGAAGCCCGGCAGCATTTCCATCAGCGGCGTGGACCTCGCCCTCGGCCCGATTCCCGTGGAAGGCGCGAACATCACCGGCAGGTGGTCCCGTGCGCTCGGCAGCGGTTCCGAGCTCGCCCTGCAAGCGTACGTGGACCACACCGAGCGCACCGTCCCGCCGACCTTCGCGGAGAAGCTCACGCTGGTGGACATGCAGCTGCAGCACTCGTGGCGCCTCGGCGAGGCGGAAGACATCGTCTGGGGCGCGCAGTACCGGCGCGGACGCGACCGCCTGGTGAACGGCGCGATCGTCGCGTTTTTGCCCGCTCGGCTGTCGCAGCAGTGGACCAGCCTCTTCGCACAGGGCGAGAGCCGACTTGGGGCCAGCCTGCGTTTGACCGCCGGCGCGCGACTCGAGCGCAACGACTACACGGGCAACGAGGTCCTGCCGAACGTGAGGCTTTCCTGGAAGCCCGTCGCAGACCACCTGCTGTGGGCTGCCGCGTCGCGCACCGTGCGCGCGCCCTCCCGCCTGGACCGGGACGTATTCGTGCCCGCTACGGCGCCCTTTCTTCTCGCCGGGGGCCCGGACGTGCGCTCCGAAGTCGCGCAAGTCTTCGAGCTGGGCGCGCGAGGGCAGGTGACACCCCGCTTTTCCTATGCGGCGACCGTTTTCCATTCCGAATACGATCACCTCCGCACTCAGGAGATCGATCCGGGCATGACGTTCCTTGTGTTCGCCAGCCAGATGGAGGCGACGACCTACGGGATCGAGCTGTGGGCGTCGTGGCAGGCAACGGACAAGTGGCGCCTGTCGGCCGGTTATTTCGCGCAGCACGAGAATTTCCGCCTGAAGCCGGGCAGTAACGATGTGCAGGCGGTCGGTTTGGCCGGGCGCGACCCTGCGTACACATGGCTCGTTCGTTCCTCGTACACCTTCAACCTGCCGGTGGAGCTCGATGCCACGGTGCGCGGCGTGGCATCCCTCTCCAACCCCACCGTGCCGGCATACGTGACGGCGGACCTGCGCCTCGGATGGCGCCCCTTGCCCGGAGTGCAGCTGTCGTTGCTCGCGGCGAACCTGGGCGACGGCGGGCACGGAGAGGTCACGGCAATCGAGACGCGCACCGAGATCGGACGAAGCTTCCATGCGAGCGTGCGGTGGGACTTCGACGCGCGTTGATCGCGCTCGCCCTTGGCCTGGTCGCGCCGGCAGCGACGGGGCAGGACGCGGCCGTGCGCATCAAGGCCGCCTTCCTCTACAAGTTCACGGCCTACGTGGAATGGCCCCGGGCCGCCTTCCCCCAGGTCGACAGTCCGCTGGTGATCGGCACGCTCGGGGCGCCCGAGCTCACGCGTGAGCTGGAAATTGCCACGGCGGGCAAGCAGGTGGCAGGCAGGTCCGTGCAGGTGCGGCGGGTGGAGCGTGTGGAAGACGCAGCCGGATGCTGCCAGATGCTCTTCCTCGGGCCTGAGGTCGATGCTGCCCGGGCCCTCGAAGTGCTCACCCGGACCCAGCTGCATCCCGTCCTCACGGTGACCGATGCCGAAGCGGCCCATCCCAACGGCAGCGTCATCAACTTCATCGCCGCGGACAACCGCATCCGCTTCGACATATCGCGCGAGCGCGCCGAGCGCAAGGGGTTGCACTTGAGCTCGCAGCTTCTCGGGGTGGCGCGCCAGGTGGTGCAGCGATGATGGCCGCGCCAACCCCGGTGAAGTCCGTGCGGCGCAGGCTTTTCGTGGGAGCGCTGCTCACGAGCGTGGTGGCGATCGCGCTCACGGCGGGAAGCCTATTCGCCTACGACCTGCATCGCCACCGCAGCGAAGCCTCGGCGGACCTCGCCACGCAGGCCGAGCTGCTCGCCTATTCGACTACCGCCGCGCTCGAGTTCAACGATGCCGCGGTGGTGCGGCAGAGCCTCGAGTTCCTGCGCGCGCGGCCCACGGTCCGCGCGGCGGTGATCTACGACGCTCGCGGCACGGTCGCCGGCTCGTACACGCGCAGCGACGCCGATCCCGGCTCCATCCCCGCCGGCATCGGCGCCGAAGGCGTCGCGGTGGAGGGCGACCGCGTCAAGGTCTTCCGGCGGATCCTGTCGGATGGCCGGCCGCTCGGCACGGTATACCTCGAGCAGGACCTGCGCATGGGCGAGCGCGTGGCGAGCTATTCGCTCATCGCGCTGCTCGCCATGTTGTTCGCGCTCGCGGTCACCCTGCTCATCTCGTCGCGCGTGCACGCCGGCATCACCCGGCCGATCATGCAGGTGTCGGACCTCGCCCGCGATGTCGTGGCGCGTCGCGACTATTCGGTGCGGGCGCAGCGCACGACCGACGACGAGGTGGGAGCGTTGGCCGACGCCTTCAACGAGATGCTCTCGGAGATCCAGAAGCGGACCGCCGAGCTCGAGTCCTCCAACCAGGAGGTGGTGCGGCTCAACAAGGACCTCGAGCGACGCGTGGGCGAGCGCACCGCCCAGCTCGAGGAGTCGAACCTGCAGCTGCGCGCCGCGAGCATCGCCAAGTCGAGCTTCCTTTCGACCATGAGCCACGAGATCCGAACGCCCATGAACGGGGTGCTGGGGATGCTGGAGCTGCTGGCGTTGAGCGACCTCGATGCGCAGCAACGCACCACCCTCGCCGTCGTGCGCGATTCCGGGCGCTCGCTGCTGCGCATCATCGACGACATCCTCGATTTCTCGAAGATCGAGGCGGGCAAGCTCGAGGTGCGGCCGGAGCCCGCGTCGATCGCCAAGGTGGTGGGCAACGTGGTGGGCATCTACTCCGGCAACGCGAGCAGCAAGGCGCTCACGCTGCGCTCGCACGTCGATCCGCGAATCAGTCCCGCCGTGATGGTGGACCCGGTCCGCTTGCAGCAGGTGCTGAACAACCTGGTGAGCAACGCGATCAAGTTCACTTCCGAGGGCACCGTCCTGATCAGCGCCGAGCTCCTTGGCGCGAGCGACGCCGCCGATCGCATTCGCTTCAGCGTGACGGATACAGGCATCGGCATCGCACCCGAAGTTCAGTCGCGCCTGTTCCGGCCATTCGAGCAGGCGAGCGGGGACACCGCGCGAATCTTCGGCGGCACCGGACTCGGATTGTCGATCGCGCAGCGCCTCGCGGCCCTCATGGGCGGCTCGATCGAGATCGATAGCGCGCCCGGGCGCGGCACGACCATCAGCCTGGAGCTCGTGCTGCCGGCAGCGCCCTTTGGGGCGGTCGCGACGGCGGTCGAGCATCGCAGCCCGCTCGAAGGCGCATTGGCGGGGCGTGCTGCACCCACGGTGGAAGAAGCCGAGCGGGAGGGGACCCTGGTGCTCGTGGTGGACGACCATCCCGTCAACCGGCTCGTGCTCATGCGGCAGGTGAATGCGCTCGGCTACGCGACCGAGACGGCGAAGGAAGGGCGCGAGGCGCTGCGCCTGTGGCGCAGTGGCCGCTTCGGCCTCGTGCTGACCGACTGCAACATGCCCGAGATGGACGGCTACGAGCTCGCTCGCGCCATCCGCGACGCCGAGGCACGCAGGGGATTGCCGCGAACACCCATCATCGCCTGCACCGCCAACGCGTTGCGCGGCGAAGCCCAGAACTGCATTGCCGCGGGCATGGACGATTACGTCTCGAAGCCTGCCGAGCTGGCCACGCTGCTCGCCAAGCTGGACCGCTGGCTGCCTTTGCCGGCGCATGGCGAGCCTCCCCTGGAAATGCCCGACATTCACGCCGACGAGGCTGTGCTCGATTCCTCGGCCATGCTCGCTACCACGGGCGGCGACGTGACCATCGAGCGCGAGATTCTCGAGGAATACCTGGTCGCCAATGCGAGTGACCTCGCGAGCTTCGAAGCGGCACTACGCGACGGCGACATCGACTCATTCACGCAAATCGCGCATCGCATGAAGGGCGCGGCGCGCACCATCGGCGCCAATGCTTTCGCGCGGGCGTGCGCGCGCGCCGAAGATGCCGGCAAGGCGGGCGATTGGCTGCGAGCGGTGGACGCCGCGCCAGCCGTGCGCGAAAACGCTGCGCGGCTGGGCGATCACATCGCAGGGCTGTCGATGTCGCGAGGCATGGCCATTCGCACCTGACTGCGTTTCACTCCTCGAACTCGTAGGACTGTGGCGGACGCAAAGCCCCGCGCGAGGTTCACGCGCGCGCGTGGCGCTTCCCTACAAATTCCGGCAGCTCGCCACGCGTCGAATCCGCATCGTCAAGAACGGATTCGAAGAATGTCACGAGCAGTCATCAGCAAGACCGTCATCGATTCGCTGATTCGCGCGAAGCTCGCGTCGCTCGAGAACTGCGCCGGCGTCGAGCCGCTGCCGGTGGCCTGGAACGAGAACGCGCTCAAGGGCTGCAACTGGGTAGTCCCCGGGTGGATCGGGGACTCCCGCGTCGTCAAGGGTTGCGTCGAGCGCCTTTCCGATTACGTCACCTTCCTGCAGGCGCAGTTCGACATCCCGCCCGAACGGCCGTGAAGGGCTCGGCCCTCAGGCCGATTGCGGGGCCGACGAAGGCTTGACCGCGGCCAGGCATCGCCCGGCTTCGGTCAGGAACACCAGCATCTTCACCAGCAAGGGGTCTGCCGCCGGATCATGGCCACTCGCGCAATGCGCCGAGGCGAGCTCGAACGCCCATTGCGTGATGTCCTCGCCGTCGCGGATGCGTCCCGGCCGGCACGCTTCCGGCAGCATCGCGAGCTCCTCCGGATTCCAGGAGGCCAAATACTCGCGCGTCACGCTGATGATGGCCTCTTCGCTGTCGCAACGGGCGAGCAGGTCGCGCCAGTTCAGGGTAGACGCTTGGGGGGGCTGTGTTTCGGTGACCGGCATCGCGGAATCGCTACAGACGACCGTCGAATTGTGGGCCTTCGAGACGCCCCGATATGTCAGCAAGCTCCTACGCGGGCTGTAGCATTTTCTCCACGTCCGTGTCGGACGACTCCTATGGCGCGCTAAACGGAGTCATGACGAGGCCCCACGAGCCGCCGTTGCACGTCGTAGAGCCGATCGCGCCAGCGATCGATGCGGAAGCCGCCAGATCGCGCCTTGGCCTCGGTGGCCGCGGCATCGTAGGGCACGCGCCCGAACCGCACGGTGCGAGCGGTGCTGTCGAAAAGCGCGAACTCGGCGACCTTCGTGGTGCGCTTGCGGGAAGCGTCCACGGAGCCGGGATTGATGAAGTACAGCGGGCCGGGCTCGAGGCTCGCGACCACGTCATTGCCGCCTGCCAGCGCATCGCTCCAGGGCTCGTGCACTTCGGCGCCGTCGGTCACGAAGACGCGTTGCTCGTGCGTGTGGCCGAAGAAACATATGCACGCATGCGGAAAATCACTTCGCATGAGCGCCGCATTCTCGAGGATGTGTTGCGGCCGCGTCATGTATTGCTGCACGTCGCGGATCCCGCCGTGGGTGAGCACCACGTCGCCCTCGATCACCAGGTGCGCCGGCAAGCGGCGCAAACGCTCGGCGGTGGGCCGCGCAAGGTGCCTCCGCGTGCGCTTGAGCGAGTGCATCGCCTTGTTCGAGCATCGCTCGAAACCGAGCATGCCGGTCCCGATCAGGTCGTGGTTGCCCGCGATGCAGGCCGCGCGGCGAGCGGCAAGGATCTCCACGCACGCATCGGGGTCGGCGTTGTAGCCCACGATGTCGCCCACGCAGGCGATGCGCTCGGCGCCGAGCTCGTCCAGCGCGGCGAGCGCGGCCTCGAGGGCCTCGCGGTTGCCGTGGATGTCGCCTAGGATGCCGTAGAGCGCCATTGCCGCAATGCCATCGCGAGGCGGGCGCCGGCCCGGTCACGCTTGCGCGCGATGCGGCGCTGCCAGAAGAAGATCCACGGCCTCGGGTCGTCCCAGGCGAATACGCTGTACACCTTGCGCGAACCCAGGAGCGAGGCGAGCCAGGCGGCGGCTCGCAATTCGCCGCGCGCGGCCAGCTCCCGGAAGGCCTTCACGTCCAGCTCCAGGTTGAGCCAGCGGTAACGCGTCTCCCAGTGGTGCTGCCCCGGACGCCGCCCGTCGAGGAGGTATTCGCACGCCACCTGCATCAGGTTCATGCCGTTGCGCGCCGCCAGGTAATGCCACAGCGTGAAGCGGGCGTTGATCTCGAGCAGGTACCACTTGCCGCTCGACGCATCCCGCTTGAAGTCCATCTTGAAGACGCCCTTGAGGGGACAGCGGCGCGCGACCTCCCGGCCGATCGCCTCGAGCGACTCGTCGTGCGCCATTTCGATGAACGCGCTCTCGCCGGTGAGGGTGGGGTAGGTGCGCACCTTGCGACCGACGAACCCGGCGATCACCTCGCCGCGCTCGTCGGCGAAGCCGTGGTACGACCAGAGGTCCGCATCGCCGCCCGCGATGTATTGCTGGAAGGTGAGCTCTTCGCGATGGCGCGCCACGTCCGGGTGCGCCGCCGCCTCCTGGCCGCTCTGGAAGATGCGCGCCTTGCCGTCCCCGCCGAAGAGCCGCTCGCACAATGTCGAGTGGTGCCAGTCCACCTTGTTTCGCGGCTTTACCAGCACCGGACCGGTGGTTCCGCGCAGGCTGCCCGGCCCCTCGCCGTCCCACGCCAGCTCGGTGGGCACCGGCAATCCGCGCTGCAGCGCCAGGCGCTGGAATCGGTCCTTGGCGATGAGCGAGTTGCCCACGCGCGGGTCGCTCACCAGGAAGAGGTAATAACGTTGCAGGCGGTCCTGGTGCGCGTAGAGCAACTCGAGCGCGTCGTCGCTGCCGTAGACCAGGGGCACCCGGCGACCCAGCTGCCGCGCAAGCCGGTCGCCGAGCTCGACCAGGGCGGCGACCACGGCCTCGCGGTTCTCGAACGACGGCAGGTGGCAGCGCCCGGCGCAGTGACGCGAGGCGAAGGCGGGCTCGTCCGGATTGGACGAGGCGACGATGGCCGGAATTCCGGCAAGGCCCAGCGCGCGCACGAGGTTGATGCCCCCGAGCAGCACGGCGGGTGGGCGGGCCCGGTCGAAGCCCTGGGCGGGGAGGTCGATGGTCATGGCGCGGGACGCAGGATGTAGGAAGGCAAGGAAAGCGTAGGACGGCGTGAATACGCCGCCTGTAGTGAAAACCGGGAGGCCCGTGGTCCATCCGGATCATGCCGCGCCAGCGGGTGCGAAAAGATGGCTCCGTAGGCTTCGAGTCATCGCACCTGCCAACGCTTGCCGGAGACCACGATGCTCGTCGCCGTCCACCAGCCCCACTACGTGCCATGGCTGGGCTACCTCGACCGCATGGTCAAGGCCGACCTCTTCATCGTGCTCGACCACGTGCAGTTCGAGCGGCGCAACTACCAGAACCGCACCAAGATCCGGCTGGAGGGCGAGGGCAAGTGGCTCACCGTGCCGGTCGTGCAGGTGAGCCAGAAGGAAACCATCCTCGAGAAGGCCATCGACAATTCCGAGGAGGGCAGCCGCGCGTGGGGCCCCAATCACTTCAAGACGATGCGCTATGCGTACCGCAAGGCCCCGTACTTCGAGCAGTACGCGCCGCAGTTGCAGCAGATCCTCGAGGCGCGCTGGGACAAGCTCGTGGACCTGAACCTCGCCATGCTCGACTTCGTGCGCGAGGCTTTCGAGGTCCGCACGCCCCTGCGCCGCAGCAGCCAGATGCGCGCCGAGGGCGCCAAGTCCGAGCTGCTGCTGAACCTCTGCCGGGAAGTCGCGCCCGGGAGCACGTTCCTCGGCGGGCTGGGCGGCTCCCGCGATTACCTGAACCACGAAGCGTTCGCGCGCGAGGGCATCGGCGTGAAGTGGCAGGACTTCAAGCATCCGGTGTACCCGCAGTGCGGCGAGGAGCCCTTCATGCCCGGGCTCATGTCCCTCGATGCCCTGTTCAACTGCGGGCCGCGCGCTGTCGAGCTGCTGCACGCCCCGAAGGTCGGCCATGAAGAGCGCATTGCTGCCTGACCTCGCCACCGCGCGCTGGTACGAGGACAAGGTCCGCCGCTTCGGCTACGACCACCGCGGGCTGGGGTTTCGCTCGCGCTCCTCGCAGGAGAAGCGCTTCGAGGCGCTGCTTGCGCTGGGCGATTTCAACGGCCGCTCCGTGCTCGACGTGGGGTGCGGCTTCGGCGACTTCTATGAGTTCCTCCGCGGGCGCGGCATCGAGCCCGCGTACACCGGCATCGACATCTGCGCGCCGATGGTGAGCCGCTGCCGCGAGCGTTTCGGCGATACCGATGCCGTGTTCGCGGTGGCCGACGTGCTCGCGCACGAGCCGCACAGGGCCTACGACTACGTGGTCGCGAGCGGGCTCTTCGGTCTCGAATCGCCCGGCACGCGCGAACGCATCGAGCCAACGCTGCGCCGCATCTATGGATGGGCGCGCCGCGGCTGCGCCGCCAATTTCCTGAGCCAGCTCTCGCCCCTGCCGGCCGAGGCGAGAGTCTACGTCGATCCGTGCGAGGCCTTGCGCATGGGCATGGAGCTCACGCCGGCGGTGCGCATCGACCACAGCTACCTGCCGAACGATTTCACGTTGTTCCTGTATCCCCAGCCCCCCTGGGAGGGCGAGAAAGCGAGGACCCCATGAAGAGGGCTTGCGCAGCCGAAGTCCGGCCGGCGCGTCAATCGATTGCATCGCGCTACCAGGGGCAGACCGTGGTGGCCATCGGGGCGCACCCCGATGATCTCGAGATCGGGCTCGGTGGTACCCTGGCCCGGCTGCAGCGCGACGGCGCCCGCGTGATCATGTGCGTGGCTTCGATTCCCAAGGACTTCGATGTGCGCCTGGAGGAGGCCAAGCGCGGCGCGGAGATCCTCGGCTGCGAGCTGAGGATCATGATGCCCGACGGCCCGAAGCGCCTCGAGGACCTGAAGACGTATGAGCTGGTCGGCATGATCGACGGCATCATCCGCGAGTACGAGCCCGCGGCCGTGTTCACCCACAGCTCGGCCGACTTCCACAACGACCACCTGCTCATCTACAACGCCTGCCTGCCGACGCAGCGCCTGGCGTACTTCGACCTCTTCTCCTACCACCCGACCAACTGCCGGCCGGTGCCCATCGCCTTCCATCCCAAGGCTTACGTGGACATCACCGACACCATCGACGCCAAGATGCACTCGATCACGGCCCATGCGAGCCAGTTCGGCGGCCGCGGCCTGGATACCGAGATGTACCGGGAATTCGCCCATGTCCAGGGCCGGATGATCGGCGTGCCCTACGCCGAGGGGCTGGACGTGGTGAGGATGCTGCTGAACTGAACTGGGAGGCCGGGGCAAGGGGAGGCGACGGTATCATTACGTCGCCATGCTCCTTCGTCCCTTTCGCCGCGCCTCGCGCGGCTTCACGCTGATAGAAATTACGGTCGTGCTGGTCATCATCGCCATATTCCTGGCGATGGCGGCAGTCATGTTCCGCGGGGTCGCCGCCGCCCAGAAGAGATCGATCACGGGCACTCGCATGGCGACCGTGGACGCGGCGCTGGTTCAGTTCGTGCAGTTGAACAAGAGGCTGCCTTGCCCGGCGAACGGGACAATCGCCTGGAACGGCGTGAACCCAGGGGTCGAAGTAATCGCGGCCGGCGTTTGCACGGGCAATCAGGCGAACGGCGTCGTTCCCTGGGTCACGTTGGGCCTTACAGAGTCCGACGCTACCGATGGATGGGAGCGTCGCTTGACCTACCGTGTCGATGAAGACCTGGTGGAAACCGGCGCCATGGACATGTCGTGGTGCGATCCCGCGGGGACCGGCGCGGCGGCCGGGGCAACCAATGAGCTTTGCAATACCGCCTGCACGAATTCCGCCCTTGGAAATTGCACTTCACCGGTGAACTTCCTGACAGCCGGCGCAGGTGGCAAGGGCCTACGAGTTCAAAGCATCACGGGCACCGCCCTGATGGCGCCTCCTAATACCGGGGCCGCGTACGTCTTGATCAGTCACGGCGAATCGGGTGGCGGAGGTTACCTGAACACGGGCGTTCTTTTCACGTCGACCACGATCGACGGGACCGAAGAGCAATTGAATTACGCGAACCTAGTGCTTCGTGCCTACTATGTCGACGACGCGTTGACGGATCTCGCCGGGGCCAGTCACTTCGACGATCTAGTTTCCCGACCCTCGGTCCTCGCCCTCGCAGCCAAGGCCGGCCTCGGCCCTCGCAGCCACTAGCATGACCCGGCAGCGAGGCGCGAGCGGTCTCTTCATCGCCGTGGTCCTGCTCTTCCTGATCGCAGGCATGGCCGCGACCCTGGTGCTCCTCCAGCGGCGCGGCCAGGGAGATCGTGTTGTCCAGGAAGACCGGCGCTTCGAGACATTGCACGCGGCGCTGTTGCAGTTCGTCATCGCGAATGGCCGGTTGCCTTGTCCAGCCAATCCCTCGCTCGATACAGGCGCGGAAGAAGGCAACGTCGCCGCGGGCACGTGTACGTCCCCAACCGGAAGCGTGCCGTGGATGACGATCGGGGCACGCCGGGATGACGCGGTGGATGCGTGGGGCTGGAAAATCTCCTACCGCGTTTACGCGGGAAATGCGGGTAGCCTCACCCAAACCAACGGCATGAACATGGCCGATTGCGACACCTTCGAGGCTGCCGGCTGGTCGGCGGGTAGAACACCGGTGGTTGGGTCGGCAGGCGGCTTGTGTCGCGGCACGCGGAACACCCTCGATACCGAGTTCCTCGCTGGCAAGGGGCTTGCGGTGAACTATTTCGGGACCATCGCCAGCGATGCGGCCTACGTGCTCATCAGCCATGGCCCCGCCGGCCAGGGCGCTTGGTCGGCCAATAGTCCCCCCGCGCAAAACCCGACCGCGCCGGCGAATGCATCGGAACTTGTGAACCTGAGCAACACGAACCCCGCTATCGCGTATGTCGCGTCGACTCGCGTGACCGCGGGGGTGGCCCCTAGCAGCGCGTCCTATTTCGATGACGTGCTGGTGTACCGCAGCCTTAAAGACGTAGTTCGCCTGGCTGGTCGCAACGCGCGGGATTGGGACGATACCGGCACAGCCAACGAAACGTTGACGGCAGCGAACCTCGCGGCGTCGCTGGGAACGACCCCAACGGCGGGAAGCGACTTGGGGGTGTCCACGGTGAACCTGCAGACTTCGCGCGTGACCGGTCTGTCCGCCGGGACTGCCACCAATCTCGCGTTCGACTCGAGCGGCGGCACCGAGGGGCTTGGCGTCTCGGGCAGCGGTACTGGAATCACCAGCGCCGTCAACGAGTCCGTGCGCATCGAGTTCAAGAACAAGGCCACCAAGTTCGCGATCAGCCTGGCCGACTTCGCTACCGTCAACTTCATCTGGACATGGCGCGAGCAGGCGAGCTTCCAGTTCTACAACAACGGCAGCCTCGTATTCACCTCGCCAGACAAGCAAAGCTGCCACACTGGGCCGTTTGCGAGCTTCTCGTTCGACCTGGGAGCGATCGAGTTCGATCGCGTGGATGTCGTCCCCAAGATCGCCGCTTCCAATACGCTGCCGTTTTTCGGGACCGGGCCTTCGATTGCTACTTCGTTCTACCTTTCGGGTTTCAAGTCCTGCACGGCGGCGCCGTGCCTGACGGACCTGCAGGTGGCCACGCCGACCTCGACCTGTAGTTGAGCGACCTCCAGCGCAGGCAGCGCCTCACCGGCGCGCTTTTCGTGATGGCCGCCGCCGTCGCCTTTTCCGGCAAGGCGATCCTGGTGAAGCTCGCGTTCCGCCAGGACGTCGATGCGCTCACCCTCCTTGCGCTGCGCATGATCTTCAGCGCACCGTTCTTCGTGACGCTGGCGCTGTGGGCCAACCACCGGGAAGGCGTCGCGCGGCTGCGACGCCCGGACCTGCGCAACGTGCTGCTCCTGGGCATCGTGGGCTATTACCTGGCGAGCTATTTCGACTTCCTCGGGCTGCAGCACGTGACGGCTGCCCTCGAGCGGCTGCTGCTCTTCATCCATCCCACCTTCGTGCTGCTGCTGGCGGCGGCCTTCTTCAAGCGGCCGATCTCGAGGCGGGACGTGGCCGCGATCGTGCTGTCCTACCTCGGCATCGTTCTCGTGTTCGGCAACGACCTCGCCACACAGCCCGGCAACATCGTCCTCGGCTCTTCCTGGGTGCTCCTATCCGCGCTCTGCTACGCCGTCTACCTGCTGGGCAGCGGCAGCCTCGTCGGGCGTGTCGGCAGCCTTCGTTTCGCCAGCTACGCCGGGCTTTCCTCGTGTCTTGCCGTCCTCGCACATTACCTCCTGGCCCACGACATTCGGCGCGCGTTCAACCTGGCACCGGCGGTTTACGGCTATTCGCTGCTGATGGCGGCCGCCTGCACGGTGCTGCCGATCGTGCTCACTTCGGAAGGGATCCGGCGGATCGGCGCGAGCCACGCTTCGATCATCGCTTCGGTGGGCCCCATCGCCACCATCTTCCTCGGCATGGCGTTCCTCGACGAGGCGATCACGGTGATCCAGCTTGCGGGCGCCGCGCTGGTGCTGGCGGGCGTGCTCGCCATCGGCCTGCACAAGGGCTCGGCGCGCTGAGGCGCGGGGGCCTTCCGCTATAATTTCGGGCTCTCACGCATCGCAAAATCACGAAGGAGCGTCAATGAAGAAGCCCATGCGCGTCGCGGTCACCGGCGCCGCCGGCCAGATCGGCTACAGCCTGTTGTTCCGCATCGCGAGCGGGGAAATGCTGGGCCGCGACCAGCCCGTCATCCTGCAGCTGCTGGAGATCCCCGACGAGAAGGCGCAGAAGGCGCTCAAGGGCGTGATGATGGAGCTGGACGATTGCGCCTTTCCACTGCTGCAGTCGATGGTCGCCGCCTCCGACGCCAAGATCGCCTTCAAGGATGTCGACGTGGCGCTGCTGGTCGGCGCCCGTCCCCGCGGCCCGGGCATGGAGCGCAAGGACCTGCTCGAAGCCAACGGGGCCATCTTCGTGCCCCAGGGCAGGGCTTTGGACGAGGTGGCTTCGCGCGACGTGAAGGTGCTGGTGGTGGGCAACCCCGCGAACACCAACGCGCTCATCGCCATGAAGAACGCGCCGAGCCTGAAGCCGCAGCAGTTCACGGCGATGATGCGACTGGACCACAACCGCGCCATGACGCAGGTTGCGCAGAAGCTGGGCAAGCCGGTCACCTCGGTGAAGAAAATGAGCATCTGGGGCAATCATTCGGCGACCCAGTATCCGGACCTCTTCCATGCCGAGGTGGATGGACAGAACGCGGCCAAGGCCATCAACGACCAGCAGTGGCTCGAATCGACTTTTATCCCGACGGTGCAGAAGCGCGGTGCGGCCATCATCGATGCCCGCGGCTTGTCGTCCGCCGCATCCGCGGCGAACGCCGCGATCGACCACGTGCGTGACTGGGTGATGGGCAGCAACGGCGGATGGGTTTCGATGGGCGTGCCGTCGGATGGCAGCTACGGCATCCCCGAGGGGCTGATGTTCGGTTATCCCGTCTCCACCGCCGAGGGCAAGTACGAGATCGTGAAGGGCCTCGAGCACAACGACTTCGCCAAGGCCAAGATCGCCGCGACCCAGAAGGAGCTGAACGAGGAGCGGGCCGCGATCGCGCACCTCCTCAAGTAAGCCAACCGGGGTCAGACTTGGTCCGCTTTGCTGCCATGCAGCAACGGACCAAGTGGTCTGACCCCGGTCCAGGACCTACTCGAGGTCGCTCGCCAGTATCACCACCGAAACCAGCAACGTGGCGGAGATCGCCAGCGCGGCGATCGCGCCCTGGGTGAGGACGCGCGACTGGGCGAGGTCGTAGAAGCCCTGCAGCATCGAGCCCGCCGCCGGCGATAGCGCGACGGCAAGCGCAGCGCCGACCGCGGTCGAGGCGAAGACCAGAACCGAGGTGAGCCAGCCACGCGCGGCCTGCTGCCTCGGCGGCAAGGACTGCATCACCCTGGCGCTGAAGCCGTCATCGGGAAGCGCAGCTTCCCGGGCATCGCGTCGCAGGATCCGGTCGAGGGCGTCGCTCATCTCGTCACTCCTTCGCCAGCCGCGCCTTGAGCTTCACCTTGGCGCGCAGCACGTGGGTCTTCAAGGTGCCGACCGGGATCCCCAGGGCCCGGGCGGCCTCTTCGTGGGAGAGGTCGGCGTAATAGCAGGCGGCGATCGCCGCGCGTTCGCCGTCGGAAAGCGTGGCCATCGCGCGCTCGAGATCGACCTTCGAGGCGACGTCGGGCATCTCGTCGGCGCCTTCGCGGCCGGGCAGGGGCGCATCGTCGGCGAGGTCGAGCAAGACCTCGCGCTTGCGGCGGGCCTCGCTCTGCCACGCGTTGAAAGCGATGCGGTAGAGCCAGGTCGAGAAGCGCGCCTCGAAGCGGAACTTGCGGATGTTGCGCCACGCCAGCACGAAGGTCTCCTGAGCGAGGTCATCCGCGAGCCCTGCGTCGCCGCGCGCGAGCCGCCGCAACACGGCGCGCACCTGCGACTGGTGGCGGCGCACGAGCTCGGCGAACGCGGCACGGTCGTCGCGCTCGATCACCGCGAGGATGAGGGCGGCGTCCTCGGGCGCCCCGGCGCCGCGCATCAGGGTCGCGGCTTGCTCTCGACCTTCCAGGCCACCAGCAATGCCACGCCCATCAGCCCGGGGATGAGGCCGATCGACCAACCCGGCCCCCAGCCCGCGAAGAAGAGCGAGAGCGCGAGTCCCAGCGCCAGCAGCACCAGGCCGCCCCGCAGGCTGGCATGCCCCCGCCGTGGCGGCTCGAGCAGCTCCGGCGGCACCGGAAGCCCCTTCTCGGCCAGCCGCGTGATGGTCTCGTGGATCATGCGCGAGCGCCGGTGCTTGTAGTACAGGATGAGCGCGACCAGCCCGAGGGGCAGCGCGAACCCGGCCATCATCGCCGTGATCGCGACGAGGGCGACCATGTTGTCCATCAATCTCTCCGAGGGCCAGGGTGGCCTGCATTATCGGGTCTCAGTCGGGGGCGGACAACGCCGCCACGGTCTGCAATGACCCTTGGACGCGGCGGCGGGCCGCCTTGGATTCGGGCGTAGAATGGATCGCGACAACCCCCGAAGGAGGACGCCATGACGAAGTCCGCCCTTTTCGCCGCCCTCGCGATCGCACTTTCCGGCTGCGCGGCATCTCCCGAAAACTCCCAGCTCGCGCAGGCCGAATGCAAGGTCGCGCCCCTCACCGCCGCCAGCGCCACCGGGCGCGCGCATCGCTCGCTCACCCCGATCGAGCAGCGTTACGCCGAGATGCAGCTCGCCAACACCGAGTTCCGCCGCCGCCAGCTGCAGGAGCGCGGCCTGATCGACAACAACATCGAGCAGGCCCTTCGCGACTGCGCTACGCGCTGAGCTCCTCGGCCACGCTCTCCAGCACCGGCTCCTGAGGCTCCGGCAGGTCGCGCATCCGCGAAAGCGGCGACAGCCAGGTCATGATGGGCGCGAGCAGCAGCGCGCCGACGCCCGCCAGGAGCATCGCGCTGCGCAATCCCCATTGCTCGGCGACCCACCCGCCGGCCAGCCCCCCCAGCGGCGCAGTCGAGACCGTGAGGCAGATCATCGTCGCGGTCACCCGGCCCAGCAGGCGATCGGGCGTGATGGCCTGGCGGATGGACAGGTAGTTGATGAAGAAGATCATCGCTCCCAGGTCGAGGATGAAGAGGCCGCCGCCGAAGAGCAGCGAAGCCATCCATGAGGGGCCCATCGCCCCGCCCATGATCACCCATGCGATGCCCGTGGCGGCGATGCCGCCCAGCATCGTGGGGCCCATGCCGAAGCGCTTGTTGAGCGGCGCCACCACGGCCGCGGCCGAGAGCGAACCGATGCCCGCCACCATGAACAGCACGCCGACGTGTCCGGCGGAGAAGCCCAGCTCGCGCGCGGCGTAAAGCACCACGATCGCGATGTAGGCGTGCCGGAAGACCTGCCAGGTCGCGAGCGCCCAGGCGATGGCCCGCAGCGTGCGGTTCTGCCAGATCGTGATGAGCCCCTCGCGGATCTCGGCCTTCACCGACCGCGCCATCGCCTTGGGAGCGTCCGTCTCCCGCGGAGGGATGCCGCGAAGCAACCATGCCGAGAGGAAAAAAGAGCAGGCGTCCACGAAAATCGCGATCGGAGCGGTGAGCCATTGGATCAGCGCGCCGGCCATGCCGGGGCCCATCAGTTGCGCCGCCGAGTCGGATATGCCGATCTTCGCGTTCGCCTCGATCAGGTGGTCGCGGCCGACGCGCTCGGTCATGAAGACCTGGTAGGCCGGCCAGCCGATCACGGTCAGCAGGCCCACGAGGAAGCCCACGACGTAGAGCACGGCCATCGAGAGCATCCCGAACCATGCGCATAGCGGGATCGCGAGCAGGGCAAGGCCGCGACCCACGTCGCACGCGATGATGAGGCGCAGCTTGGGCATGCGGTCGACGATCACGCCGGCGAAGAGCCCGAAAAGCGGATAGGGCAGCGCCTCGAGCGCCGTGAGCACGCCCACCTCGAACGGCGAGGCGTTCAGCATCAGCGCGGCGGTGAGCGGCAGGGCGAGGAACGTGATCTGCCCGCCGAAGTGCACGATCGTGAGCGAGCTCCACAACTTCACGAAGTCGGGGTTTCGCCACAGGCCGGTGAGCCAGCGGGCGGGATTGAGCGTGTTCAGCAGCGTTTCCATTTTTGTTCTTCCAGTAGCGCGGCATCGCCGTCGCGTTCGTTACGCGAGGCGGGAAGAGCGACTATTGGATTTCGGCCGTGCCTTCCCGCCTTTGCAACCGGCGGGCGGTCGGCCCGCGGGTCAGGAAACTTTTCCGGAGCCTGCGCGAACCCACAGCCCGCGCGGGGCGCGGAGCATGTTGATCGGGAGATCGAAGGTTCGCATCGGTTGGATTTCGGCAAGCGGGAGCTCGAGTGACGGCGCGATTATAGGCGCTTTTGATAAACTCGGCCACGATCGTTCCCCCCCCCCGAGGCAAACCCATGTTCGGCCGCCTGTTACCCAAGGAAGGTCGCTTCTTCGACCTCTTCAACGCGCATGCGGCCCAGGTAGTGCGCGCCGCCCGCGAGCTCAAGGCCCTCACCGGGAACTACGAAGCGCGCGAGGAGCACGCTCGCCTCATCGACGAGGCCGAGCACGCCGCCGACCGGATCACCGCCGAGACCATCCGGCTGCTGCACAAGAGCTTCATCACGCCGCTCGATCGAGACCACATCCACCAGCTGGTGAATGCGATGGACGACATCTGTGACCTGATCCAGGACACCACCGAGACGATGTCGCTGTACGACGTGCGCCGCATAACGCCCGAAGCGGCGAGCCTCGCCGACATCGGCCTCAAGTGCTGCGAGCGCGTGCGAGAAGTGGTCGAGATGGTGGGCTCGGAGAAGCGCAGCTTCGAGGCGATCATGAAGACCTGCGAGGAGATCGACCGTCTCGAGTCGGACGCGGACCGCGTCATGCGCTCGGCCGTTTCGCGCCTCTTCCGCGAGGAGCAGGACGTGCGCGAGATCATCAAGATGAAGGCGATCTACGAGCTGCTCGAGGCGGTCACCGACCGTTGCCTCGACGTGGCGAACCTGGCCGAGGGCATCTCGCTCGAGAACTCATGAGCACGCTGCAGATGTCCATGGGCGTCCTGGTCTTCCTGGTCGTCCTGGCGCTGGCGTTCGACTTCATGAACGGGTTGCACGACGCGGCCAACTCCATCGCCACCGTGGTTTCCACCGGCGTGCTCAAGCCTCACCACGCGGTCGCCTTCGCGGCGCTCTTCAACGTGGCGGCGATCTTCATCTTCCACCTCAAGGTGGCCTCGACCGTCGGCAAGGGCATCGTCGATCCCGGAGTCATCGACCACTACGTGATCTTCGGCGCGCTGGCGGGGGCAATCTCGTGGAACGCCATCACCTGGTTCTTCGGCCTTCCGTCGTCTTCGTCCCATGCGCTCATCGGAGGCCTCATCGGCGCAGGCGTGGCGAAGGCGGGGTTCGGCTCGCTCGTCGCCTCGGGCATCGGCAAGACGGTGGCCTTCATCTTCATCTCGCCGCTGGTGGGCTTCATCCTGGGCGGCCTGCTGCTGGTGCTCGTCTCGTGGATATTCCGCAAGTCCGCGCCCATGCGCATCGACCGTTGGTTTCGCCGCCTGCAGCTCACCTCCGCTGCGGCTTATTCGCTCGGCCACGGCGGCAACGACGCGCAGAAGACCATCGGCATCATCTGGGCGCTGCTCATCGCCGCCGGCATGCTGGATACCACCGAGGATGTCCCGGCGTGGGTCATCATCGCTTGCTACCTCGCGATCGGGCTGGGCACGTTCTTCGGCGGCTGGCGCATCGTGAAGACGATGGGACAGCGCATCACCAAGCTCAAGCCCGTGCACGGCTTCTGCGCCGAAACCGGCGGCGCCATCATGCTCTTCACCGCGACGGCGCTTGGAGTGCCGGTCTCCACGACGCACACGATCACGGGCGCCATCGTCGGCGTCGGCTCGACGCGCAAGGTCTCGGCGGTGCGCTGGGGCGTGGCCGGCAACATCGTCTGGGCGTGGATCTTCACGATTCCGGCGGCCGCCTTCATCGCGGCGGTGAGCTGGTGGCTGGGGCGCCAGCTGCTCTGAGGGAAGGGGAACCCCTTTCAGAACTACTTCCGGTAAGTCACCACGAGGTCGCCCACGCCGTCCACGTGACCCTCGAGCCTGTCTCCCGCCTGGATGGGCCCCACGCCCGCGGGCGTGCCCGAGAAGATGAGGTCGCCCGGTTGCAGAGTGATGAGCCTCGAAAGATAGGCGATCTGCTCGGGCACGCTCCAGATCTGCATGGCCAGGTCGCCCTGCTGCCTGAACTCGCCGTTCACCTTGAGCCAGATCGCGCCCTTGGAAGGATGGCCTATGGCCGAGGCCGCGTGCAATTCGCCGATCGGCGCCGATTCGTCGAAGCTCTTGCCCATTTCCCAGGGCCGCCCCAGCTTCTTCGCTTCGCCCTGGACGTCGCGGCGCGTCATGTCGAGCCCGACGGCATATCCCCAGACGTGCTCGAGCGCGCGCTCGACGGGGATGTCCTTCCCGCCCACCGCAAGCGCGGCCACCATCTCGATCTCGTGATGGACGTCCTTCGTGCCGACCGGATAGGAAATCGTCGAGCCGCTTTCGACGATGCAGTTCGCGGCTTTCATGAAGAAGAACGGCGGCTCGCGATCCGGATCGTGGCCCATCTCGCGCGCATGGTCGGCGTAGTTGCGCCCAACGCAGTAGATGCGCCCGACCGGGAACCGCGCATCGGTGCCGGCGACGGCCAGCGAGGGCCGCGGCCCCAGGTCGATCACGTAAGTCAGGTTTCCAAGCTCGTCCTTGCCCATGGCCTCGTTTTTCCGTTCGTCGTTGATTTGATGCGGATTGTAGCGTTGGTGGCACTCTGCTCGCCCCGCTGCCATGCCCGCCCGTGTCACTTGAAACCTGCCGCCCCTGTGCGTAGCTGCAGCGCCACAGTAGTATGGCCGCAATTGGGAGAGGCGCGGCGGGCCAGGCTCGCCGCAAGGCAGGGGGATGGAAACGCGTAGCCGCCAACCCGCAGAGTCGGGGCGGCGCGGTTTCTCGGTGGGGCGGCTGCCATGGGTGGCCGCCCCATTCGCTTTCTTGGGCGGCGCACATTCACCGAACGCCACGCGCGCACAGGCATCCAACGTCCTCCAGCCACATTTCCATGGAGGACCCATGACCGCCGGACCGCTTCATCCCGACAACTTTCCCGCCGGGCGCGATCGCCGCCTGGGCAGTGGCCATGGCACCTCGTCGCTGGGGCCGAGCGACAGCTCGGATAGTGGCAGCGACCTGAAGGGCGCGCCCGGCCTCGCGCGGCAGGTCGATGGCTTCGGCCTGGATCACCCCCCGGAGACCGACGTGGAAGAGAGCTTTGCGGACAACACTGCCGGGCCCGACGTGGGCGACGCGAACCTCGATGGCGATTCCGATCGCTCGGGCACCGGCGAGCGCACGGCCGCGGACCGGGACATCGTCGATGCCGATGGCGGCGATATCGGCGTCGATCGCATCGAGAGCATGCCGCTGGACGAGGGCGCGCCAGAGGACGACGACGAGCTGCCTTCGCGTCACTGATCGAGAAAAGCGAAACCCCGCCTCGGCGGGGTTTTTTGTGTCACCAGACCTGTTCTCGCCAGGGCGCGGGGTGCAGCTCGCGGTAGCGTCCCGCGTATAGCCCTGCGGCGAAGAGCAGCGCCATGAAAGCCCCGGTGAGCGCGGTGACCGCCACGCCGGCCGTGCCCGCCAGGAACACCGGGGCCCGTTCCAGGGAGAGTCCGACGATCGCCACCGGCGCGAACAAGAGCAGCGCCAGCAGCGAAGCGGTCACGAAAACGATGAACGACTTTGGCTTGCGGATGAGGGGCGTGGACATGGCAGGGTTCGCGGCGCGCGTCGGGCGGCCTTCTCGCAGTTAGGCCCTCCGGCGCGGGCCGCGTTTCCGGCCGGCATCCGCCGCCCGGACTAGCGGCGGACGCGACGCCCTTACATGTCGCGCCGGTGGCGCGTGTCGTCCCTGCGCTTCAAACCCGCAAGGCCCAGCAAGCCCAGCAGGCCGACCCACGCCCAGTTGCCGCCGCCCCGATCCTGCTGGCCGTAGGTGTTGCCGTCCATGCCAGCGCCACCCGCGCCGCTCCCGGCGTTCTGGGCGAAAGCGGGAGTGGCGATGGCGAGGCCCGATGCGGTCAGCACGGCGCCGGCGATTCTCAGGTAATTGCGCTGCATGGTGGACTCCTGTTCGTAGTTGACGATGATGATGCGCGCCTGAAAGAGGGCGCCTGTCTGCGTACGACCAGGGAAGAAAGCGAAGTTCGGGCTGCGTCGCAGGACGCGGCGCCGCCCTACAAGTCCGCTGAAGCCGATGCGACGATCGCGTGGCGCACAGCACACGATCGTTTCACGAGCTTGCGCCGGGTACGAGCGGCTCGAAGCGCCCAAGCTCGCGATTCTTGCGCGTCTCCCGCGGGCGGAACACGCGGCCGTTCATCGCGACATAGGACCCGGGTCCCAGCAGCTGCGCGGCCGCGAAGGCGAATCCGATGTTGAAGAACGCGTCGCTGTTGCGGATGAGCGCCGGCTGCATTGCGCCCACGAGCACGATCACCTTGTCGCGAACGCGCTCCTCGAGCAGCAGGGCGGTCTGCAGCATGGTATCGGTGCCGTGCGTGATCAGGAACCGCTGCGCAGGCAGCGAGCGCACCTTTTCGGCTATCAGCTCGCGATCGGCCCCGGTGAGGTCGAGGCTGTCCTTGTGCAACAGCGGATGCACCTCGAAGGGCACGCCCACGTTCGCCTCAGCGAGCAGCTGGCCGATCTGCGGCGCGCCCACCTGGAACTCGCTCTTCGCATCGAAGTAGAGCTTGTCGATCGTCCCGCCGGTGGTGACGATCATGATCGGGGACGGCCCCTGGGCTGCCGGCGCTTCCGGCTCCTTTCCCATGGGCGCGTCCCCTTCCCAGCCCTAGGCCGTCACTCCCGCGGCAGCCGCCGCGCCCGCCGTGGACATGAGCTCGCGCAGCACGAAGGGCAGGATCCCGCCATGCAGGTAGTAGTCCACCTCGATCGGCGTGTCGATGCGCAGCAGCACCGGCACCTCCTTGCGGCTGCCGTCCTTGCGATGGATCACGAGGGTCACGTCCATCTGCGGCCGGATGCCGTTCTCGATGCCGGTGACGTCGAAAGTCTCGTCGCCCACGATGCCCAGCGACTGCACCGAGTCGTTGCCCTTGAACTGCAGCGGCAGCACGCCCATGCCGACGAGGTTGGAGCGGTGGATGCGCTCGAAGGAGCGCACGCACACGGCCTTCACCCCCAGGAGCTGCGTGCCCTTGGCAGCCCAGTCGCGGGAAGACCCGGAGCCGTATTCCTCGCCACCGAAGACGACTGTCGGGGTGCCCTGGGCGATGTACTTCATTGCCGCGTCGTAGATCGGGAGCTGCTCCCCCGAGGGCTGCATGATGGTGAGGCCGCCCTCGACGCGCGTGCCGTCCGCCTTCGGCGGGATCATGAGGTTCTTCACGCGCACGTTGGCGAAGGTGCCGCGCATCATCACCTCGTGGTTGCCGCGGCGCGCGCCATAGCTGTTGAAGTCCGCCTTGGCGACGCCGTTCGCGAGGAGGTACTTGCCCGCGGGCGAAGTGTCCTTGATCGAGCCGGCGGGCGAGATGTGGTCGGTGGTGACCGAGTCGCCGAAGATGCCGAGGGCGCGCGCGCCCTTCACGTCGTGCGCCTTGCCCGCGCTCATTCCGAAATCGGTGAAGAAGGGCGGCTCGGCGATGTACGTGGACTTGGGCCAGTTGTACACCTGGCCCGAGGAAGTCGGCACCGCGGCCCACATCGGGTTGTCCTTGGTGAAGTCGCCATAGAGGCGCTTGAACACGGCCGGGTCGCGCGAATGCTGCAGCAGCGCCCCTACCTCGGCGCTGGTGGGCCAGATGTCGCGCAGGAACACGGGCTTGCCGTCGGAGCCGGTGCCGAGCGGCTCGGTCTCGAGGTCCTTCAGGATCGTGCCCGCGATCGCGTAGGCCACCACCAGCGGTGGCGAGGCGAGGAAGTTCGCGCGCAGGTTCGGATGGATGCGAGCCTCGAAGTTACGGTTGCCCGACAGCACCGCGGCGCAGACCAGGTCGTTGTCCACGATCGCCTTGTCGATCGACTCGGCGAGCGGGCCGGCGTTGCCGATGCAGGTGGTGCATCCGTAGGCCGAGACGAAGAAGTTGAGCTTCTCCAGGGACGTCAGCAGGTCCGCCGCCTTGAGGTACTCGGTCACGACGCGCGATCCGGGGGCGAGCGAGGTCTTGATGTGCGGCTTGACCGTGAGGCCGCGCGCCACCGCCTTCTTCGCGAGCAATCCGGCGGCTATGAGCACGCTCGGGTTGGAGGTGTTGGTGCACGAGGTAATGGCGGCGATGAGCACGTCGCCGGAGCCGATCTCCACGCCGTCGCTGGTGGTCACGCGCCGGGCCAGCTCCTCAGGCTTCTTGGCGAAACCATTGTTCGCCACCGGCTGGGAGAAGAGGTCGGTGAACTTGCTCTTCAGCTTGCCCAGCTCGATGCGGTCCTGGGGACGCTTGGGGCCCGCCACCGAAGGCGTGACGCTCGCGAGGTCGAGCTCGAGCTCCTCGGTGTAGTCGATGTCGCCCTTGCGCGAGACGCCGAAGAGCTCCTGCGCCTTGAAGTAGGCCTCCAGGGCGGAGACTTCCTCGGCGGTGCGCCCGGTGGCGCGGAAATAGTCGATGGTCTTGTCGTCCACCGGGAAGAAGCCCATCGTCGCGCCGTATTCGGGCGCCATGTTGGCGATGGTGGCGCGGTCGGGCACGGCGAGCGACGCCGTGCCCTCGCCGAAGAACTCGACGAACTTGCCCACGACCTTGGCCTTGCGCAGCATCTCGGTCACGGTCAGCACGAGGTCGGTGGCGGTGACGCCTTCCCTCAATGCGCCCTTGAGGTGCACGCCTACGACGTCTGGCGTGAGGAAATACACCGGCTGGCCGAGCATGCCGGCCTCGGCCTCGATGCCGCCCACGCCCCAGCCGACCACGCCGATGCCGTTGATCATCGTCGTATGGCTGTCGGTGCCCACGAGCGAATCCGGGTAGTACATGCCGTTCTTCTGGAACACGCCGCGCGCCAGGTATTCGAGGTTCACCTGGTGCACGATCCCGATGCCGGGGGGCACCACCTTGAAGGTGTCGAAGGCCTGCATGCCCCACTTCATGAACTGGTAGCGCTCGCGGTTGCGCGAGAATTCCAGCTTCATGTTGAGGTCGAGCACGTTCGGCGCGCCGTAGTTGTCGATCTGCACCGAATGGTCGACCACGAGGTCGACGGGGGCGAGCGGCTCGATCGACTTGGGGTTCTTGCCCATCTTCTGCGCCACGCTGCGCATGGCCGCCAGGTCGGCCAGCACCGGCACGCCGGTGAAGTCTTGCAGCACGATGCGCGCGAGGATGAACGGGATCTCCGCGGTCCGGGGGCCCTTCGCCTGCCAGCCCGCGAGCTCCTTCACGTGCGCCTCGGTGACCTTCTTGCCGTCCAGGTTGCGCAGCACGCTTTCGAGGACGATGCGCAGGGAAACGGGCAGGCGCTTCACGTTGGGGAAGGTTTGCGCCAGCGCGGGCAGGGAATGGTACTGGCCCGACTTGCCCGCGGACGGTTGGAAGGACTTGAGGGTATTGAAGGCGTTGTGGGGCATGTCGCTATCCTTTCGAAGCCGGTCTCAGTTGAACGTCGTATTCCTTGCCGCGGTCGTCGCGGCACACGCCACCGCCGCGCCCCTCGCCGCTCTTGAAGTCGCACCGCAGGCCCGAGCCGTCGGAAGCGCTCAAGAGCGCCTTGGCCTCGCCGCCTTGCGGGTTGTCCATCGTCACCATCGCACCCAGCCCGCCGAAGCCGCGCCGTCCCCAGCCCAGGCCGCCGGTGACGAAGCCGTGCGTGCGCGCGGGCTGGGTCTGCACCCAGGTCCCGTTGTAGGTCTTGCCTTCGAGCGTGACCGAGATGGTGCCCTCGCCGTTGGCGTTTTCCACGGCGGTGCCCGAATACATCTTCCCGCTGTCGCGCGGCATGAGGGAAAGCTGGTAGGTCGTGGCGCAGCCGGACAGCGCCAACGCCGCGGCTCCAATGAAGAGATAACGCATGGCGACTCCTTCCTGCATCAGGCGCGCGCCATCAGGTCGACGAACTCGTGCACCGGCGTGGCCTCCAGCGCCTTCTGGTCGAGGCACAACTCGAGGATCGCGGCGCGCTGCTTCTCGGCGAACTGGCGCGCGAGGTTGGTCTTGAACTTCTCCACCAGCACCGGCATGCCGTCCTTGCGGCGGCGCTTGTGCCCGATGGGATACTCGATGACGATCTCCTTCAGCTTCTTGCCGTCGTTGAATTCCACGGTGAGCGCGTTGGCGATCGAGCGCTTGGCGGGATCGTGGTAGTCCTTCGTGAACTGCTTGTCCTCCACGCAGGTGATCTTGTCTCGCAGCGCGTCGATGCGCTTGTCGATGGCGACATCGTCCTCGTAATCCGCGGCGGTGAGGCGCCCGAACAGGATCGGCACGGCGACCATGTACTGGATGCAATGGTCGCGGTCGGCGGGGTTGTTGAGCGGCCCCTTCTTGTCGATGATGCGGATGCACGCCTCGTGGGTGCGGATGGTGATTTTCCTGATTTCCTCGGCGGTCCTGCCGATGCGCAGCAACTCCTCGTTGATGAGCATCGCCGCTTCCACCGCGGTCTGCGAGTGGAACTCCGCCGGGAAGGAGATCTTGAAGAGCACATGCTCCATCACGTAGGAGCCGTACGGGCGCTGGAACTTGAATTCCTGGCCCTTGAAGAGCACGTCGTAGAAGCCCCACGTCTTGGCCGTGAGCACCGAGGGATAACCCATCTCCCCGGTCTTGGCGATGAGGGCCAGGCGCACGGCGCGCGAGGTGGCATCGCCCGCGGCCCAGCTCTTGCGCGAGCCGGTGTTGGGGGAATGGCGATAGGTGCGCAGCGACTGGCCGTCCACCCAGGCGAGCGACACGGCGTTGATGGTCTCTTCGCGCGTGAGCCCCAGGAGCTGCGAGACCACGGCGGTGGAAGCGACCTTGACCAGCACCACATGGTCCAGGCCGACCTTGTTGAAGCTGTTCTCGAGCGCGAGCACGCCCTGGATCTCGTGCGCCTTGATCATGGCGGTGAGAACGTCGCGCACCGTGAGCGGCGCACGGCCGGCGGCCACGTTGTTGCGCGAAACCCAGTCGGCCACCGCGAGGATGCCGCCGAGGTTATCGGACGGATGGCCCCATTCGGCCGCGAGCCAGGTGTCGTTGAAGTCCAGCCAGCGGATCATCGCGCCGAGGGTGAACGCCGCCTGGATCGGGTCGAGCTGGTAGTTCGTGCCCGGGACCTTCGCGCCGTTCGGCACCACCGTGCCCGGCACGACGGGGCCGAGCAGCTTGGTGCACGCGGGATACTCGAGCGCCTCGAAGCCGCAACCGAGGGTGTCCATGAGGCAATAGCGCGCGGTCTCGTACGCCTCCCGGGAAGTGACCTTGTACTTGTGGACGTAGTCGGCGATGTCGACGAGGACCTTGTCGGGATCGGGGCGGACGTTGCTGATGTGGGCTGACACTTGCGATGGGTTCCTGGTGGGGATGAGGGATGGGGATGGGGGATGGACCCTACTTTTTTGGCGCCGTCGCAGGGCCGCCGCGCAAGGAGGCCGCCACCGATTCGCAGCGGTCGGCCAGCGCCTTGCCGGACTTGTCGGCCGTGAGCCGCGCGCGCTCCGACTCGACGCGGGCGATGGCGCGCGCGCGTGCTTCGGCGTCCTGGTCGAACTTCGCCACCTGGGTGCCGTTGCGGGCCTTCCAGTCCTGCACCAGGCCGGCGTTCTTCTCGTCCCAGCCGGGGGCGTTGCTGGCGCACAGCGACACGTCGGCCAGGACCTGCGCGACCTGGCCCATCTGCAGCTCGGCCACCCTGGCCTCCTTGTCGCTCGCGCTGCGCAGCTCGGCCTCGGTCTTGTTGGCGACCGGGTCCGGGGCGCGAACGGTGGACTGCTTGTGGCGGTCGTCGCACTTTTCCTGCTGGTAGATCACGCGGCCGTTGGGCTGCACGCACTTGAAAAGCGTCTGCGCAGCCGCGGGGGCGGCGAAAAGCAATGAACCACAGAGGCCACAAAGACCACAGAGCTCGAGCGTGCGGGACCGTGTTCCTGCAAGGCGCCCGCGGCTTGGGACGAAAAGCATGTTCATTCTCGCGTGGTCCCCGTGGTCTCTGTGGTCGAGGCCATTCACTGTCTCTTCGCGAGCGGAACGAACTCGAGGTCCTCGGGCCCCGTGTAGTTCGCCGAGGGCCGGATGATCTTGCCGTCGATGCGCTGCTCGATCACGTGCGCGCTCCACCCGGAGGTGCGCGAGATGACGAAAAGCGGCGTGAACATCGCCGTGGGCACGCCCATCATGTGGTACGAGGTGGCGCTGTACCAGTCGAGGTTGGGGAACATCTTCTTCTCGCGCCACATCACTTCCTCGATCCGGGCCGAGATGTCGAAGAGCTTCATGTTCTTCGCGTCCTGCGAAAGGCGCCGCGCCACCTCCTTGATCACCTGGTTGCGCGGGTCCGATATCGTGTAAACCGGGTGGCCGAAGCCGATGATGATCTGCTTCTCGGCGATGCGCTTCACGATGTCGCGCTCGGCGTCGTCGGCATCGTCGTAGCGGCCGATGGTGTCGAAGGCGAACTCGTTGGCGCCGCCGTGCTTGGGCCCCTTGAGCGCGCCGATGGCGCCGGTTATCGCCGAATACATGTCCGAGCCGGTGCCGGCGATGACACGAGCGGTGAAGGTCGAGGCGTTGAATTCGTGCTCGGCGTAGAGGATGAGCGAGGTGTGCATCGAGCGCACCCAGAGCTCGGAGGGCTTGCGCCCGTGGAGCAGGTGCAGGAAGTGCCCGCCGAGGGAGTCGTCGTCGGTCTCGACCTCGATGCGCCGGCCCGAATGCGAGAAGTGGTACCAGTAGAGCAGCATCGAGCCGAACGAGGCCATGAGGCGGTCGGCGATGTCCCGTGCCTCGGCGAGCTTGTGCGCCTCCCCCTCCGGCAGGACCGAGCCCAGCGCGGAGCAGGCGGTGCGCAGCACGTCCATCGGATGCGCCGAGGCCGGGATCGACTCCAGCACGTCCTGCACCGCCATCGGAATGCCCCGCATGGCGCGAAGCTTCGACTTGTATGCGGTGAGCTCGGCCGCGTTGGGCAGCTTGCCGTGCACCAGCAGGTAGGCGATCTCCTCGAACTCGGCGGCCTCGGCGATATCGAGGATGTCGTAACCGCGGTAATGCAGGTCGTTGCCGGTGCGCCCGACGGTGCACAGGGCGGTGTTGCCGGCGGCCACGCCTGACAGGGCGACCGATTTCTTCGGCTTCGGGGCGGCGTTGGTGGAGGCGGGGGCTGCAGCGGATTGGCTCATGGTCTATTTCGTCTTCTGGAAGAGGGCGTCGAGCTTCTGCTCGAAGTCGTGGTAACCGAGGTATCGATAAAGCTCGTCGCGCGTCTGCATGCGGTCCACGACGTTCTTCTGGTGGCCGTCGCGGCGCAGCGCCCCGTAGACCTCGAGCGCGGCCTTGTTCATGGCGCGGAAGGCCGAGAGGGGGTAGAGCGCGATGTCCACGCCTGCCGAGCGAAGCTCCTCGACGGAAAAGAGCGGCGTCTTGCCGAACTCGGTGATATTGGCCAGCACCGGCACCTTCACCGCGTCCTTGAACTTGCGGTACATGGCCAGGTCGGTGATCGCCTCGGGAAAGATGCCGTCGGCGCCGGCTTCCACGCAGGCGAGCGAGCGATCGATCGCCCGCTCGAGGCCTTCGTTGGCGAGCGCATCGGTGCGCGCGAGCACGAAGAATTCGGGATCGGACTTCGCGTCGACTGCCGCCTTGATGCGATCGACCATTTCTTCCTTGGAGACGAGCTCCTTGCCCGGCCGGTGCCCGCAACGCTTGGCGCCCACCTGGTCTTCGATGTGCATCGCCGCCGCGCCGAACTTGATGAGCGACTTGACCGTGCGCGCCACGTTGAACGCGCTCGCCCCGAAGCCGGTATCGACGTCCACCAGCAGCGGCAGGTCGCACACGTCGGTGATGCGGCGGATGTCGGTGAGCACGTCGTCGAGGTTGGAGATGCCGAGGTCCGGCAGGCCGAGCGAGCCCGCGGCCACGCCGCCGCCGGAGAGGTAGATCGCCTTGAAGCCGCTCGCCTTGGCGAGGGTGGCGTGGTAGGCGTTGATCGCTCCCGGTATCTGGAGCGGCTTTTCTTCGCCGAGGGCTTGTCTGAATCTGGCGCCGGGTGTCATGGGCGTTAGCGAGTCATCCGTTTTATCCGTTTCATCCGTGTTTTATCAAAAGAACGCTTCTGCAGCCTCTTGCGGAATCGCCACGCCGGTCAGCCTCGCCTTCTGCAGCAGCTGCCAGTAGTAGCGATAGGTGGCGCGGTCGTGGAGCTCGCCCTTGTGCTGGATCGGGCCCCAGCTCGTGCGCTGCGCGGCGAGCAGGATGGCGGCGGCGTCGGCCACCTCGTCCAGCTCCGGCTTCATCGCATTCACGATCGGTTGCACCTGCACCGGATGGATGCTCCACATGCGCAGGAAGCCGAATTCATGGCGCGCGCGCGAGGCGTCGCGGAAGACGTTGTCCGGATTTTTCAGGTCGAGCGAAACGTTATGGGCAGGCACGAGCCCATTGGCGAGGGCGGCGGCGACAATCTCGGCCTTGGCGCGCACCAGCAGGCGGTGCTCGAACTGGCCGGGCGAGCGCATGTTGGAAGCGTGGATGGCGCCGTGGTGATCGCTCACGAAGTCCATGAGCCCGAAATCGAGGACTTCCACATGCTCCAGCGCCGCGATGTCCCAGGCCTCGCGCAGCGCGCCCTGGGTCTCGACCAGCACGTGGACCGGAATGTCGCGCCCGACGTCATGGCGCCTCGCCACGTCCTGGATGTATGCGGCCATCTCCTTCGCCTGGACCGCCGCGGTGCACTTCGGAAGGGTGAGGTAGGCGAGAGTCCTGCCGGCCCCCGCGACGAGGATGTCGACGTCGGCTCGCCAATGCGGGTGCGAATAGTCGTGGATCCGCGCGCCGACCCTGCGGTGCGCGTTGCGAGCCGAGTTCACCATCTCGACGACCATCTGCGCATGCGCGGTCTCGCGCCCGGCTTCCGCGCCATCCTCGCAATCGCAGGAAACGTCGAAGATGGGCCCCAGCTCCTGCTGCAGTTCGAGCGCCTTGCCGATGAGCTTCTCGCTTCCGGCGTAGTGCTCGCAGGCCGCCAAAGCGGGCAGCGCCTTCTCGCCCGCGAAGAGGGCCTCGCCGGGGTGCGTCGCTTGCGAGTTGCGGGGAAGGGCAGCCATGGATTTTTCGCGCAGCCTTCTATTCTAGGGGTTTTGCCGGCGCGGAATGAGCACCCGGTAGTCGAGGTCCAGCACTACCGCGGGGTGCTTGGCGCCCATGGCCGGCGACACGAGGCCCTCGAGATCCTGGTTCTTCACGCCGAGCATGCGAAGCCGCAGGGCGCCCACGTCGACCCGGCCGGGCAGCGCGTCCTTCGAGACCACTTCGTGGCGGCAGTAGAGCGTGTCGCCGGCGAACAATGGGTTCGCATGCGTGCCGCCGTGGATGGCGGCCACGGCGAAGGCATTCTCCAGGCCGTCATAGGAAAGCGCGCGGCAAAGCGAGATCACATGGCCGCCATAGACCAGCCGCCGGCCGTGTTGTCCCTGCGCGGCCTGGCGCGCATCGAAATGCACGCGTGCGTTGTTCTGATAGAGGCGTGTGGCCAGCATGTGGTCGGCTTCCTCGACGGTCATGCCGCCGGGATGGTCGATGCGATCGCCCGGCTGGTAGTCCTCCCACAGGCGCGCGCTGCCCGTCACTTCGGCGGTTAGCGGGCCCACGTCCGAGACGCAGGCGCGAAAATCCTGCGCTGCGACCTGCGCCGGGACCGCCGCCTTGCCCGACTTGCCCGTGGCTCCTTCGCGCGCGGCAAGCATCACCCAGCGCACCCACGTGAGGACCTCGCTGCCGTCCTGGTTGAAGGCACGTGAGCGCACGTAGACGATGCCGCTCGTCGCGCTCGAGTTGGCCTTCTTCGCAAGGACGTCGCTCTGGCAGCGCAGGGTGTCGCCGGCATAGACCGGCGACAGGAAACGCACGTCGGCATAACCCAGGTTGGCGAGGGCGTTGTACGACACGTCCGGCACGGTCTTGCCGAATGCGATATTGAAGACCAGGAAGTCGTCGAGGGGACATGCGCGATGGCCCATCGCGGCAGCGAGCGGGCGCGAGCAATGCAGCGGGCAACGCGCGCCGGTGAGCGCGATGTAGAGCGCGGCGTCGCCCTCCGTCAGCGTGCGCGGCGTGGCATGGTCGAAGCGGCGCCCGACGTAGAAGTCCTCGAAATAGTAGCCGCCCGCGGGCTTGTCGCTGGTAGCCGTCACTGGCCGGCCTCGAGCTTGCCGATCATGTCGGCCAGGGCGAGCAGGCGCCGCGCGGCCTTCACGTGATGACCCTCGATGAGGCGCCCGTTCACCACCACGGTGCCACGTCCCTCGCTGTGCGCCCGGCCCAACGCCTCGATCACCTCGAGCGCCGCGGCGATCTCGGCGGGCTTGGGCGTAAACGCGTCGTTGCAGTAGGGCAGCTGCAAGGGATGCACCAGGCTCTTGCCGTCGAAGCCCAGGTCGCGGCCCAGCCGGCAGCTGTACTCGAACGACGGCATGTCCTTCAGGTTCGTGGAGATGCCATCGACGACGGCGCGGTCATAGGCGCGGCCGGCCAGCAGCACGTGCGAAAGGCTGTGGAGGAGGGCCACCCGATCGGGCGTGCGCCGCCCTTGCAGCTGGTTGAGGAGGTCCGAGGTCGCCATCACGATGCAGGCGATCCGCTCGGAGGCCGCGGCGATCTCCTCGGCCCGCAACACGCCGCGCGGGCTCTCGATCAAAAGCATGATCGGCAGGTGGCTGCCGCCCGCCTCGTCCAGCAGCGCCTGCGCCTCCAGGACGTCGGCCTTCGATTCGATGTTGGGGAAGAGCACCGCATCCACGCCGGCGCGCGCGACGGCCTGCACGTCCTCGCGACCCCAGGGGCTATCCAGGTCGTTCACGCGCACCACGACCTCGCGCCGTCCGTAACCGCCGGCCAGGACCGCCTCGCAGACGCTGCGGCGCGATTCGACCTTCTTCTCCACCAGGATGGGATCGCCCAGGTCGAGGATGACCGAGTCCACCTTGAGGGTGCGCGCCTTGTGCAGGTGGCGAGCGTTGCAGCCAGGCACGTAGAGCATCGAGCGCCGGGGCCGGAAATACGGGTTCATGCGCGCAATGCTTTGATGGCCAAGGAAAAAGTCCTGCGGGCTGGTGTTGTTAAGTTGTATCTTATATAAGACCGGCCGAAAAAGCCATGGTAAGATGGCGGCGAGAATGAAGAAGTCCGCCACGCCTTCCTTCCGGCCACTCTACGAGCAGATCAAGGTGCTGCTCACGAACAGCCTCGTCGCGGGCGAATGGAGGCCCGGGGAAGCGATCCCGTCGGAAATGGAGCTGGCTGCGCGATATCGCGTGAGCCAGGGCACGGTGCGAAAGGCGATCGACTCCCTCGCAGCCGAGAACATCCTGCTGCGGCGCCAGGGCAAGGGAACGTTCGTCGCCTCGCACAGCGAGCCCTCCTATCAGTACCGCTTCCTGCGCATGCGACCCGATTCGGGCGAGGGCGTGCATCCGAGCAACTTCTTTTTCGGGCTCGAGCACGGGCGCGCTCGCGCCGAGGTCGCGCAGGCGCTCGCCCTCGAGCCGGGCGCGGAGGTGGTGTCCTTCAAGCGCGTGATGTCGTTCGCGGGGCGGCCGGTCATCCTCGACGAGATCGCTTTCGCGGCGAGCCGTTTTCCCGGCTTCACGCTCGCCGAGCTGGAGGAGTTCCATGGCTCCGTCTATGGCTTCTACGAGACGGTTTTCGGCGTGCGCATGATCCGCGCCGAGGAACGCCTCGCAGCGGTGGCCGCGGATTCCGTGGCGGCCGCGCACCTCAAGGTCGCCGCGAGCACGCCGCTCCTGCGCGTCGATCGCGTCGCATTCACCTATGGCGACCAGCCGGTCGAGTGGCGCAGGGGGCTTTGCTCCACCGAGGGTTTCTCCTACCGCAACGAACTGAACTGATAAAATCGTTCTCTGCCCGCCGGGATAACAACATGAGCTCAGCTCCGAAACCGCGCCCGAAGTACTACGACCTGAGCCTGGCGCACCTTCCCCCGCCCGGATTGGTATCGATCCTCCACCGTATCTCGGGCCTGCTGCTGTTCTTTCCCATCCTGCCGGCGCTGCTCTACCTCATGGATGCGATCCTCGGCTCGCAACAGGGCTACGCGCACTGGCGCGACTTCTTCTCGCGCCCGTTGGTGAAGGTAGCGCTGGTCGGCGTGGTCTGGCTGTACGCGCACCATTTCTGGGCCGGCATCCGCTACCTGTTGCTCGACATGCATTGGGGCATCGCTAAATCACCCGCGCGCACGACCGCGTACGTCGTGTTCGCGCTGGGCGCCATCACCACGCTGCTGATCGCCTGGAGGATCTGGTGAAGACCGGCGTGCGCCACCGCTACACCAAGGACCCCGTCGGCGCGCACTACGGCCTGCGCGACTGGTTGCTGCAGCGCGTGACGGCGGTGGTGATCGCGGGCTATACGCTTTTCGTGCTGGGATGCTTCCTCGCCGGGCGTCCCGAGTCGTACCAGGACCTGCGCAACATCTTCGCCGACGGCTTCATCGGCATCTTCACGATGCTGTTCCTTGCCGCGTTGCTCTACCACGCATGGGTGGGCATGCGCGACATCCTCATGGATTACGTGAAGCCGGCCGGCATCCGGCTGGTGCTGCAAACAGGGGTCGCCCTGCTGCTCATCGTGTACCTCATCTGGTCGGCGGCCATCCTCATGGGAGCGCGCGCATGAGCACGCCGGTGCGCAGGTTCGACGCAGTCATCGTGGGCGCAGGCGGGGCGGGCATGCGCGCCTCGCTCGAGCTCGCCCATGCCGGACTGAAGGTGGCGGTGCTCTCGAAGGTGTTTCCCACGCGCTCGCACACGGTCGCCGCCCAGGGAGGCATCGGCGCGGCGCTCGGCAACATGGGCGAGGACAGCTGGCTCTGGCACATGTACGACACGATCAAGGGGTCGGACTACCTCGGCGACCAGGACGCGATCGAGTTCATGTGCCGCATGGCCCCCGAAACGGTGATCGAGCTCGAGCACTACGGCATGCCGTTCGACCGCAACGAAAACGGCACCATCTACCAGCGTCCCTTCGGCGGCCACTCGGCGAACTTCGGCGAGAAGCCCGTGCAGCGCAGCTCCTGCGCCGCGGACCGCACCGGCCACGCCATGCTGCACACGCTCTACCAGCGCAACGTCCATGCGCGAACGCAATTCTTCGTCGAATGGATGGCGCTCGACCTGGTGCGCGACGCCGAGGGCCGGGTGCTCGGGGTCACGGCGCTCGAGATGGAGACGGGCGAGATCGTTATTTTCCAGGGGCGCGCGACGCTCTTCGCCACCGGTGGGGCCGGCCGGATCTACTCGTCGTCCACGAACGCCTTCATCAACACGGGCGACGGCCTCGGGATGGCGGCGCGCGCGGGCATCCCCCTGGAGGACATGGAGTTCTGGCAGTTCCATCCGACGGGCGTGGCCGGCGCCGGCGTGCTCATCACCGAGGGCGTGCGCGGGGAAGGCGGCTACCTGCTCAACAAGGACGGCGAGCGCTTCATGGAGCGTTACGCCCCGACGATGAAGGACCTCGCCTCTCGCGACGTGGTCTCCCGCGCGATGGCCACCGAGATCAAGGAAGGGCGCGGACTGGGCGAGCATGGCGACCATGTGCTGCTCAAGCTCGATCACCTCGGCCTCGAGACGATCGACAAGCGCCTGCCGGGCATCCGCGAGATCGCGCTCAAGTTCGCCAACGTCGATCCGGTCACCCAGCCCATCCCGGTGGTGCCCACGGTGCACTACCAGATGGGCGGCATCCCGACCAACTATCGCGGCGAGGTGCTGGTGCCGATGAACGGCAACCCGAACTCGCTCGTGCCGGGGTTCTTCGCCGCGGGCGAGTGCGGATGCGCCTCCATCCACGGGGCCAACCGGCTCGGGACCAATTCCCTCACGGACCTGCTGGTGATGGGCAAGAGCGCGGCGTTGTCGATGATCGAGTTCATCCGCAGCGCCGGAAGCGCGTTCCCGGAGCTCCCGGCGACCGCAGCGGATTTTTCGCGCGCGCGCGTGAGCCGGCTCGATTCGCAGGCCGGCGGCGAGGAGGTGCACGACGTGCGCGGCGAGCTGCAGCGCACGATGCAGGCGCACTGCGGCGTCTTCCGGTTTCCCGACCTGCTCGAGCAGGGGGTGGAAAAGATCCGCGCGGTGGCCGAGCGGTCGCGCCGCACGCAGATCAAGGACAAGTCCCAGGTGTTCAACACCGCGCGTATCGAGGCGCTCGAGCTCGACAACCTGGTCGAGACCGCGCGCGCGACCATCATTTCCGCCCATGCGCGCCAGGAAAGCCGCGGCGCCCACGACCGCGCCGACTTCCCCAAGCGCGACGACGCGGGCTGGCTCAAGCATTCCCTCTGGCACCGCGAGGGCGATCGCCTCGAGTACAAGCCGGTGAACCTCAAGCCGCTGTCGGTAGAGACCTTCGTCCCCAAGGCCCGCGTCTATTGAAGGCGGCCCTCATCCCTCATCCTTCATCCCCCTCGATGAAATTCCGCATCCAGCGCTACAACCCGGACGTCGATTCCAAGCCGTACATGCAGGACTACGACATCGCCATGGGGCCGTCGGACCGCATGCTGCTCGACGCCCTGGTCCGGATCAAGACGACCGACGACTCGCTGGCGCTGCGGCGCTCGTGCCGCGAGGGCGTGTGCGGCTCGGATGCGATGAACATCAACGGCAAGAACGGTCTCGCCTGCACGACCAAGCTCGTCGACCTCAGGGAGCCGGTGGTGATCAAGCCCCTGCCGGGCCTGCCGATCATCCGCGACCTCATCGTCGACATGACCCAGTTCTTCGCCCAGTACCACTCGGTGAAGCCGTACGTGATCAACGAGGAGCCGGCGCCCGAGCGCGAGCGGCTGCAGACCCCCGAGCAGCGCGAGGAGCTCGACGGCCTGTACGAATGCATCCTGTGCGCGTGCTGCTCCACGTCGTGCCCGAGCTTCTGGTGGAATCCCGACAAGTTCGTGGGGCCCGCAGGGTTGCTGCAGGCCTACCGCTTCATCGCCGACAGCCGCGACCAGGCGACCAACGAGCGCCTCGACGACCTGGAGGATCCGTATCGGCTGTTCCGCTGCCACACCATCATGAATTGCGTCGATGTGTGCCCCAAGGGGCTCAACCCGACGCTGGCGATCGGGAAAATCAAGGAGCTCATGCTTCGCCGGGCGGTATGAGACGTCCCGCCGCAGAGACCACGAGAGCGTAATTTCGATGCCGGCACTCGCGATCAGCTTCGTGCAATCCGTTCTCTGTGGTCCCTGTGGTCCCTGTGGTCCCTGTGGTCCCTGTGGTCCCTGTGGTCCCTGTGGTCCCTGTGGTCCCTGGTCACTGTGGTAAATGGACTTGAGACGGATGTCGCGGCTGAAGTGGCGAAGCCGCCGCGGGTTGCTGGAGCTGGACCTGGTGTTCGAGCGGTACTGGAAGGGGGCGGGAAAGGCGATCACGGAGGGCGAGGCCGCGGCGCTCGAGCGGCTGCTGGCGATGCCCGACAACGACCTGCTGGACCTGGTGATGCAACGACGCGCGTGCGCGGAGAGCGAGCTCCGCGGCGTGCTGGAAAAACTGAGGGCCGCGTGAACGGCCGGGAGCGAGAGAGCGAATGGACGCCAAAGGCAACGCAAGCATCGCAGTAACGCAAGGCAAGGCCCTGGAGGCGCCGATCTACGGCGGCACCATCGGCCCCGACGTGGTCGACATCCGCCAGCTCTACGGCAAGACGGGCATGTTCACCTACGACCCCGGCTTCCTCTCGACGGCATCCTGCGCCTCGAAGATCACCTACATCGACGGCGACAAGGGCGTGCTGCTCTATCGCGGCTATCCCATCGAGCAGCTGGCGGTGCACTGCGACTTCCTCGAGGTCTGCTACCTGCTGCTGAAGGGCGAGCTGCCCAGCGCCGACCAGAAGAGGGACTTCGACTTCACCGTGACGCGCCACACGATGGTGCACGAGCAGCTCGCGCGCCTCTTCCAGGGCTTCCGCCGCGACTCGCACCCGATGGCGGTGATGGTCGGGGTGGTCGGCGCGCTCTCGGCCTTCTACCACGACTCGCTCGACATCAACAATCCGGAGCACCGGGAGATCTCGGCATTCCGCCTGATCGCGAAGCTGCCCACGATCGTGGCGATGGCCTACAAGTACAACATGGGCCAGCCGTTCATGTACCCCAAGAACGACCTGTCCTACACCGCGAACTTCATGCGGATGATGTTCGGGGTGCCGGCCGAGGACTACGAGGTGAACGACGTGCTCGTTCGCGCGCTCGACCGCATCTTCATCCTGCACGCCGACCACGAGCAGAACGCCTCCACGTCTACCGTCCGCCTCGCGGGCTCGTCGGGCGCGAACCCCTTCGCATGCATCGCCTCCGGCATCGCCTGCCTGTGGGGGCCGGCGCACGGCGGCGCCAACGAGGCCGCTCTGCAGATGCTGGTGGACCTGCAGAAGGACGGCGGCGTGGCGAAGATCGGCGAGTTCGTGAAGAAGGTGAAGGACAAGAACTCGGGCGTGAAGCTCATGGGCTTCGGCCACCGCGTCTACAAGAACTACGATCCGCGCGCGAAGCTCATGCAGGAGACCACGCGCGAGGTGCTCGAGGCTGTGGGCACGAACGACCCGCTGCTGGAGCTCGCCCGCGCGCTGGAGAAGGTGGCCCTCGAGGACGATTATTTCGTCTCGCGCAAGCTGTACCCGAACGTCGATTTCTACTCGGGCATCGTGCAGCGCGCGCTCGGCATTCCCACGTCGATGTTCACCTGCATCTTCGCGCTCGCCCGCACCGTGGGTTGGATCGCGCAATGGAATGAAATGATCTCGGACCCCGAGCAGAAGATCGGGCGTCCGCGGCAGCTCTACATCGGGCCCGTCCAGAGGGACGTGGTGCCCATCGCGAAGAGGAAATAGCGCAGACATGGCAAGCCTCATGAAGGAATTCGAAGCGACCTCGAACCTCTATGGCTCGAACGCTCCCTACGTGGAAGAGCTCTACGAGCGCTACCTGGCGGATCCCGCCTCGGTGGACGCTTCGTGGCGCGCGGTGTTCGACGCGTGGCAGAAGGGCGGAAATGGCAGGGACGTGCCGCATTCGCCGGTGATCGCGGCCTTCCAGGAGATGGCGCGCAACCCGCGGGCCGCCGCCGCGGCTTCGCCGGCCGCGGCCATGGACGACAAGCAGCTGAAGGTCCTGCAGTACATCCGCGCGCACCGGGTGATGGGCTCGCGCTACTCGCAGCTCGATCCGCTCAAGCGCCTCGAGCGCACGCCCGTGCCCGAGCTGGAGCTCGAGTACTACGGCCTGGGCGAGGCGGACATGGACCGCGAGTTCCAGCCGGGAAGCTGGCAGGGCGCGCGCGATCCCGCCTCGGGCAAGGCGGCGCCGATGAAGCTGCGCGAGCTCGTGAACGCTGTGAAGAAGACCTATTGCGGCACCATCGGCGTGGAGTACATGTACATCTCGTCGACGGAGCAGAAGCGCTGGATCCAGCAGAAGTTTGAGGGATCGCTGTCGACGCCTCGCTTCGGCGCCACGCAGAAGCGGCGAATCCTCGAGCGCATCACCGCTTCCGAGACGCTCGAGCGCTACCTGCACACCCGCTACGTGGGGCAGAAGCGCTTCTCGGGCGAGGGCGGCGAAAGCCTCATCCCCATGCTCGACACCATCATCGAGAACACGGGCGCCCATGGCGCCAAGGAAGTCGTGATCGGGATGGCGCATCGCGGGCGCCTCAACGTGCTCGTGAACAGCCTGGGCAAGATCCCCGCGGACCTCTTCAGCGAGTTCGAGGGCAAGCACACCCACGAGCTCTCGTCGGGCGACGTGAAGTACCACCAGGGGTTTTCCTCCGACATCCAGACCGCGGGCGGCACGGTCCATTTGACCCTTGCCTTCAACCCGTCGCACCTGGAGATCGTGAACCCGGTGGTGGAGGGCAGCGTTCGCGCGCGCCAGCACCGCCGCGGCGACCACACCGGCAACCAGGTATTGCCGATCCTCATCCACGGGGATGCCGCCTTCGCGGGCCAGGGCGTGGTGATGGAGACCATGGCGCTGTCGCAGACGCGCGGCTACAAGACCGGCGGCACGGTGCACATCGTGGTGAACAACCAGATCGGCTTCACCACCTCCGACACGCGCGATGCCCGCTCCTCGCTCTACTGCACGGACCTCGCGAAGATGATCGAGGCGCCGGTGCTGCACGTGAATGGCGACGATCCGGAGGCTTGCGTGTTCGTTGCGACCATCGCCGAGGAGTACCGCCACCGCTACCGGCGCGACATCGTGATCGACCTCGTCTGCTTCCGGCGCCTGGGCCACAACGAGCAGGACGAGCCCTTCGTCACGCAGCCGCTCATGTACAAGAAGATCGCGCAGCACCCCGGCACGCGCAAGCTCTATGCCGACAGGCTGGAAAAGGAAGGCGTGATCCCGCCGGGGCTGGCCGACGAGCTGGTGACCAGCGTGCGCGCCGCGCTCGACGCGGGCAAGGGGACCAATCCGAAGATCCTCTACGGCCTGAAGCCCACGCTCGCCATCGACTGGGCGCCCTACATCGGCATCGACTGGCGCCATCCCGCCGATACGACGGTGACCGTCGCGAAGCTCAGGCAGCTGGCCGCGCGGCTCACCGACATCCCCGCAAATTTCAAGCTCCATCCGTCGGTCGAGCGACTGCTGGCCGCGCGCCGCGAGATGGGCGAGGGCAAGGCGCCGCTCGACTGGGGCATGGCCGAGAACCTCGCGTACGCCTCGCTCGTGGACGAGGGCCATCCGGTTCGTCTGTCCGGCCAGGACGCAGGGCGCGGCACCTTCGCGCACCGCCACGCGGTGCTGCACGACCAGAACCGCGAGAAGTGGGACTCGGGCGTCTACACGCCGCTGCAGAACATCCGCGAGGGCCAGGCCAACTTCCTCGTGATCGACTCGCTCCTGTCCGAAGAGGCGGTGCTCGGCTTCGAATACGGCTATGCCACCGCGCAACCCTTCGAGCTCGTCATCTGGGAAGCGCAGTTCGGCGACTTCGCCAACGGCGCCCAGGTGGTGATCGACCAGTTCATCGCCTCGGGCGAGGCGAAGTGGGGCCGCATGTGCGGGCTCACGCTCTTCCTGCCGCACGGCTACGAGGGCCAGGGCCCGGAGCATTCCTCGGCGCGCCTGGAGCGATTCCTGCAGCTATGCGCCGAGCACAACATCCAGGTGTGCGTGCCTTCCACGGCGGCGCAGTTCTTCCACATGATCCGGCGCCAGATCAAGCGACCCATGAGGAAGCCGCTCGTCGTCATGACGCCCAAGAGCCTGCTGCGCAAGAAGGAGGCCGCCTCGCCGATCACGGAGCTCACCTCGGGCGGCTTCCAGGTGCTCATTCCCGAGGCCGAGAAGCTGTCGCCCAAGAAGGTGAAGCGCGTCGTGTTCTGCTCGGGCAAGGTGTACTACGACATCGCCGCCGAGCGCGCCAAGCGCGGCATCGAGGACATCGCCATCGAGCGCATCGAGCAGCTCTATCCGTTCCCGCACGAGGAGTTCCAGGCCCGCATCGAGGCCTATCCCAACGCGAAGAGCGTGGTGTGGGCGCAGGAGGAGCCGGGCAACCAGGGCGCCTGGCACCGCATCCAGCATTACCTCCTTCGCCACTTGCGGCCCGACCAGGCGCTCTCCTATGCCGGACGCGCCTCTTCGGCCTCGCCCGCGGTGGGCTACATGCAGCTGCATGCCGAGCAGCAGAAAGCGCTGGTCGATGCGGCGTTGTCGTCGGGAGCCGCGAGCAAGAAGGAAGCTGCATAGGGGACGGACCCCGGTTTTCGCCGTTGCCTGGTTCGGGGTCCGTCCCCGGTTCGATCGCGAACAAAGAGAGAAAAACATGCAAGTCGAAGTGAAAGTGCCGCAGCTCTCCGAATCGGTCTCCGAGGCCACGCTCGTCTCCTGGCGCAAGAAGGCCGGCGAAGCCGTGAAGCGCGACGAGAACCTGATCGACGTCGAGACCGACAAGGTGGTGCTCGAGCTGCCGGCACCCGCCGACGGCGTGCTGGTGAAGATCGTGAAGAACGACGGCGACAGCGTCACCAGCGGGGAGGTGATCGCGGTCATCGACACCGAGGCCAAGGCGGCCGCAACCTCCGTCGCGAAGCCGGCGGAGAAGGAAGCGGCCGCCCCCGCGAAGGCGGGGGCCCAAGCTGCCGTTCCAACGCCTGGCCCCGCGGCAACCGCATCCCCCGCCGCGAAAAAGATCGCCGCCGAGAAGGGTGTCGACCCCGCTTCCATCCCCGGCACCGGCCGCGACGGCCGCGTGACCAAGGCGGACGCGATGGGGGCTGGTTCCGAGGCGAAAGCACCGGCGTCCCCGTCTCCCGTCCCTCCTTCCCCGTCCCCGTCCCCGGCGCCCGGCGCCCGCACCGAGCAGCGCGTTCCGATGTCGCGGTTGCGCCAGCGCATCGCCGAGCGGCTGGTCCAGTCGCAATCCACCGCCGCCATCCTCACGACCTTCAACGAAGTCAACATGGCGCCGGTGATGGAGCTGCGCGCCCGCTACAAGGACCGCTTCGAGAAGGAGCACGGCGTGAAGCTGGGCTTCATGTCGTTCTTCGTGAAGGCGGCGGTGCACGCGCTGCGCAAGTATCCCGTCGTGAACGCCTCGATCGACGGCACCGACATCGTCTACCACGGCTTCTACGACATCGGCATCGCGGTGGGCAGCGAGCGCGGCCTGGTCGTGCCGATCCTGCGCAACGCCGACCAGATGAGCATCGCCCAGATCGAGGCGCAGATCGCCGACTTCGGCAAGCGCGCCAAGGACGGCAAGATCACGCTGGAAGAGCTCACCGGCGGGACCTTCTCGATCTCCAACGGCGGGGTATTCGGCTCGATGCTCTCCACGCCCATCATCAACCCGCCGCAAAGCGCGATCCTCGGCGTGCACGCGACCAAGGAGCGCCCGGTGGTGGAGAACGGACAGGTGGTGATACGGCCGATGAACTACCTCGCGCTCTCGTACGACCACCGAATCATCGACGGCCGCGAGGCGGTGCTCTCGCTGGTGGCGATGAAGGAAGCGCTCGAGGATCCCGCGCGCATCCTGCTGGACCTCTGAGGCCGCGATGGCGAGCCGCAAGCGCTTGAAGCCCAGGGTCATCGCGCGGCGGCTGCTGTTCTTCCTCGCAGGCTCGCTTTTCGCCGGCTTCCTCGCCATCTTCCTCAACGCGGTGCTGAACGATTTCATGCCCAGGCACTTCGCGGTGTCGATCTCGGTGGGCATCTCGGTAGCCGCCACTTTGTGGCTGCTGCGCCTGGCCAAGCACCCGCCGCTGCTGCTCGCGAAGGTGCCGCCGCTGGCCGCGGGCCTGTGCGCCGGCCTCGGCGTGCACATCGCGCGGCTCTGGATCAGGTAACACAAGGACACTCCATGCCCCAGTCATTCGACGTCGTCGTCATCGGTGCCGGCCCCGGCGGCTACATCGCCGCGGTGCGCGCGGCGCAGCTCAACTTCAAGGTAGCCTGCATCGAAGGATGGAAGAATGCCGCGGGGGAGCTTGCCCTGGGCGGCACCTGCCTCAACGTGGGCTGCATCCCGTCCAAGGCGTTGCTCGCCTCCTCCGAGGAGTTCGAGCGCGCCTCGCACCACCTCGACGCGCACGGCATCAGCGTCTCGGGCGTGAAGATCGACGTGGCGAAGATGCAGGCCCGCAAGGACGCCATCGTCTCCAAGATGACGAAAGGAGTCGAGTACCTCTTCAAGAAGAACAAGGTCACGTGGTTCCAGGGCATGGGCAAGTTCACCGGCAGCGGCGACACCTACACGCTCGAGGCCGGCAAGGAGGCGATCCAGGCGAAGCACGTGATCATCGCCACCGGCTCCAAGGCGCGGCACCTGCCCAACATCGCGGTCGACAACGAGAACGTGTGCGACAACGAGGGTGCGCTCGCCTTCGGTGCCGTGCCCAAGCGCCTGGGCGTGATCGGGGCCGGCGTGATCGGCCTGGAGCTCGGCAGCGTATGGCGCCGGCTGGGCTCCGAGGTCACCATCCTCGAGGCGCTGCCCAACTTCCTCGGCGCCGCCGACGAAGCGGTGCAGAAGGAAGCCTGGAAGATCTTCACCAAGGCCCAGGGCCTCAACATCAGGATGGGCGTGCGCATCGAGAAGGCCACGGCGAAGAAGACCGGCATCACGGTCGACTACACCGACGACAAGGGCCTCGCGCAGAAGCTCGAGTGCGACAAGCTGATCGTTTCGGTGGGCCGCGTTCCCAACACCGACGGGCTGGGTGCTCCCGCCGTCGGCCTCAAGGTCGACTCGCGCGGGTTCATCGAGGTGGACGACCATTGCCGCACCAGCCTGCCCAACGTGTATGCCATCGGCGACGTGGTGCGCGGCCCGATGCTGGCCCACAAGGCCGAGGACGAGGGCGTGATGGTGGCGGAGCTCATCGCCGGGCAGAAGCCACACATCGACTACGGCACCATCCCCTGGATCATCTACACCTCGCCCGAGATCGCCTGGGTCGGCAAGACCGAGCAGCAATGCAAGGCGGCCGGGATCGCGGTGAAGACCGGGCAATTCCCGTTCTCGATCAACGGGCGTGCCCTGGGAATCAACGAGCCCGCCGGCTTCGTGAAGATCGTCGCCGACGCGGCCACCGATCGCGTGCTGGGCATGCACATCATCCACGCGCGCGCCTCGGACTTGATCCAGGAAGGCGTGACCACGATGGAGTTCGCGGGCGCCTCCGAGGACATCGCGCGCATCGTGCACGGACATCCCACGCTTTCGGAGGTGGTGCGCGAGGCGGCGCTGAACGTGGAAAAACGCGCGCTCAACATGTAGCGTGATGCAGCCGGCCGAACAACTTCAGGGATCCGAGCCGCGCGACGACGAGGTCGATGCCGCCGAATTCGGCGGCCCGCTCGAGTGGTACTGGCACTTCAGCCAGCGCGGCGACTTCCAGACCGATGCCGAGCAGCTGCGGGTGCTGGAAAAGCTCCAGGCCCTCTTCGAGGAGCTCGAGGACTACCGGCAGTACCGCCAGGGCAAGCTCAATCGGCTGGTGACCACGCTGGGCGCGGGCCGCAAGCCGCCTCGGGGCCTATACATCCACGGAGGCGTGGGCCGGGGCAAGTCTTTGCTGATGGACGCTTTCTTCAAGGTCTCGCGCCACCGCCGCAAGCGCCGCGTGCATTTCCACGAATTCATGCGGGAAATCCACGCGCGCATGCGCGGGCTCTCAGGCCAGGAAGACCCCCTCGAAGCCATCGCAAGCGAGATCGCGCGCGAGCTGCGGCTGCTGGCGTTCGACGAGTTCCACGTGAGCGACATCGCCGATGCCATGATCCTCGCGCGTCTGCTGGAGCTGCTGATCGCCAAGGGCGTGGTGATGGTCATGACCTCCAACTACCGGCCCGGCGAGCTCTACCCGAACGGCCTGCAGCGCGCCCGCTTCCTGCCCGCCATCGAGATCCTCGAGCGCGAGCTCGACGTGGTCGAGCTGGGGGGCACGACCGACCACCGCCGCCGCATCCTCGACAACCTCGGCGTCTACTACACCCCGGCCGACGAGCGCGCCGAGGCGCAGCTCGCGCAGTTCTTCGAGGCGATGACCAAGGCGGCCTTCAGCGCCGACGGCGCGATCGAAATCGGCGGGCGCAGCATCGCCTTCCGCCGCCGGGCCAAGGGCGTCATCTGGTTCGACTTCGCCGAGCTGTTCGAGAAGCCGCGCTCGCAAGTGGATTACCTGGAGATCGCGAGCGCCTACCACACGGTGATCGTCTCTGGCGTGCGGCGCATGGCGCCCGCGCAGAGCGACGTCGTGCGGCGCTTTACCTGGCTGGTGGACGTCTTTTACGATCAGCGCGTGAAGCTCGTCGTCTCGGCGCAGGCGCAGCCCGAGGAGCTGCTCTCCCAGGCCGAGGAGGGCGACGCCGCCGCGCGCATGGTGCAGCGCGAGTTCTCGCGCACCGCGAGCCGCCTGCGCGAGATGCAGTCGAAGGACTACTTCTCGCGCCGCCACGCTTCCGCCGACAACCCCCGCGTCCTGGAGAAGTGATCCCGTGAAAGCCATCCTGCTCAGCAACGACCCGGCCTTCGCCGCCGGGCTGGTGGACCTCGACGAATCGCAGCTGCCGCCGGGCGACGTGACCGTGCGCGTGGACTACTCGACGCTCAACTACAAGGACGCGCTCGCCATCACGAACAAGTCGCCCATCGTCCGCAAGTGGCCGATGGTGGCCGGCATCGACTTCGCCGGCACGGTGGAGTCGAGCTCCAACCCGATGTGGAAGCCCGGGGATCGCGTGCTCCTCAACGGCTGGGGCGTGGGCGAATCGCACTGGGGCGGGCTCGCGCAGAAGGCGCGCGTGAGCGGCGATTGGCTGGTGCGCCTGCCGCAGGGCATGGACACGCGCCAGGCGATGGCGATCGGCACCGCGGGATTCACCGCGATGCTGTGCGTGATGGCGCTCGAGCGCCATGGCGTCGACAAGGACCGCGGCGAGGTGCTCGTGACCGGCGCGACGGGTGGCGTGGGCAGCATCGCCATCGCGCTGCTCGCGCGGCGCGGCTACAAGGTCGCCGCCTCGACCGGCAAGACCGGCGAGGACACGATCAAGTACCTCAAGTCCCTGGGCGCCTCCGAGATCATCGACCGCGCCACCCTCGCGCAGCAAGGCAAGCCGCTGCAGAAGGAGCGCTGGGCAGGGGTGGTGGATTCCGTAGGCAGCAACACGCTCGCCAATGCCTGTGCCCAGACGAAGGCCGAAGGGGTAGTGGCGGCGTGCGGACTCGCGCAGGGCATGGACTTCATCACCACGGTGGCGCCCTTCATCCTGCGGGCGGTCTCGCTCGTGGGCGTGAACAGCGTGACGGTGCCACGGGAGCGGCGCGACCGTGCCTATGCGGCGCTCGCGAAGGAGCTGCCCGCGGCGATGTTGCAGTCGATGGTCGAGGAAATCGCCCTGGACGAGGCGATCGCGCGCGCGCAGGACCTGGTCGCCGGCAATGTGCGAGGCCGCCTCGTGGTCGACGTCAACCGCATCGAGAAGACCGTGAAGCTGGATGCCCCGGCCAAGGAGGTGAAGCCCGCCGCAGCGCCCAAGGCGGCGGCCGTTGCCGCCGCGAAGCCGGCTGCCGCTCCCGTGGCCGCCAAGCCGAAGCCCGTCGCCAAGCGCGCGCCGGAGGGCGACGAGACGCTCACGCTCTACCGCGGCTTCTACGCCGGGTCGATCGCCAACCCGGAGCGCTTCTGGGGCGGCCAGGCCAAGCTCATCGAATGGGAGAAGCCGCCGGTCAAGGTGCTCGACTACTCCAACCCGCCGTTCCGATCGTGGTTCGTCGGCGGCGAGACCAACCTCTGCTTCAACGCCATCGACCGCCACCTGCTCGACCGCGCCAACCAGCTCGCGTTGGTGTGGATCTCCACCGAGGTGGACAAGAAACGCGAATTCACCTTCGCGCAGCTGCACGACGAGGTGGGCCGCTTCGCGGCGATGCTCAAGGCGTGCGGCGTGGGCAAGGGCGATCGCGTGCTCATCTACATGCCGATGGTCCCCGAGGCGGTGTTCGCCATGCTCGCGACGGTGCGCCTGGGCGCGATCCACTCGGTGGTGTTCGGGGGGTTTGCGGCCGCAAGCCTCGCCGCGCGGATCGACGACGCGCAGCCCAAGGTCATGGTCACCAGCGATGCCGGCATGCGCATGGGCAAGATGATCGCCCTCAAGCCGCTGGTGGACGAGTCCATCCGGCTTTCCAAGGCACCGCCCCAGCACGTGATCGTCGTCGATCGCGGGCTGGACAAGTCGATGACCCGGGTGCCGGGCCGCGACATCGATTACGCCGCCGAGCGCGAGAAGCACGCGGGCGCCAAGGTGCCGGTCACGTGGCTCGAGTCGAACGAGCCGTCGTACATCCTCTATACCAGCGGCACTACGGGCAAGCCCAAGGGCGTGCAGCGCGATACCGGCGGTTATGCCGTCGCGCTCGCCGCTTCCATGCGGCACATCTTCTGCTCGCGCCCCGGCGAAGCCTACTTCTCCACCTCCGACATCGGCTGGGTCGTGGGGCATTCGTACATCGTCTACGGCCCGCTCATCAACGGCTCCACCACCATCATGTACGAGGGCGTGCCCATCCGCCCCGATCCGGGGATCTGGTGGAAGATCGTGCAGGACTACAAGGTGACTTCGATGTTCACCTCGCCCACGGCCATCCGGGTGCTCAAGAAGCAGGATCCGGCGTGGATGAAGAAGCACGACCTCTCCAGCCTGCGCTACCTCTTCCTCGCCGGGGAGCCGCTCGACGAGCCCACGGCGCGGTGGGTGGCCGAGTCGCTCGGCGTGCCCGTGATCGACAACTACTGGCAGACCGAGACCGGCTGGCCGATCATCACCGCCTGCCCCGGCATCGAGGAGACGGCGCGCAAGTTCGGCTCGCCGTCCTTCGCCGCCTATGGCTACAACCTCAAGCTCAAGCACGAGGAGACGGGCGCCGAGGTCGCTACCGGGGAGAAGGGCGTGCTGTGCATCGTGCCGCCGCTGCCGCCGGGGGCGATGACCACGATATGGGGCGACGACCAGCGTTACGTCGACACCTACTACAAGTCCTTCGACGACGAGATGGTCTACACGACTTTCGACTGGGCGACGCAGGACAACGAGGGCTATTACTTCGTGCTCGGGCGCACCGACGACGTGATCAACGTCGCGGGCCATCGGCTGGGCACTCGCGAGATCGAGGAAGCGATGCAGGCGCATCCCAACGTGGCCGAAGTGGCCGTGGTCGGCGTGGCCGACGCGGTGAAGGGCCAGGTGCCGGTCGCGTTCGCCGTCGTGAAGGACGCCTCGAAGACCGCCACGCCGGAGCTCGCGGCTGCCCACGAGAAGGAGATCATGGCGACCGTCGACAAGCAGCTCGGCGCCATCGCACGGCCGTCGAAGGTGTGCTTCGTGACGCTGCTTCCCAAGACGCGCTCGGGCAAGCTGCTGCGCCGTTCCATCCAGGCGCTGTGCGAAGGCAGGGACCCCGGGGACCTCACGACCATCGAGGACCCGGGTGCCCTGGAGCAGGTGAGGAAGGCGCTGGCCTAGCTACTTCTTGGCCGGCGCCGGTGGCGTCGCCGCTGCCGCCGGGCAGGCACCAATGTGCTTCGCCTGCGAGCGGAAGACCGAGACGAAGGGCTTGCCGTCCTGCTTGCCGGTGACGCGCATCTCGGTCGCGAAGGTGCCGGAGCCGAACGTGAACTTCATGTCGGTCACGGAGCCGTCCTTGCACTCCATCACCACGTTCGCGCTGCCGCCGCCCTCCTTGAAGCTCTTCACCTGGCAGTCCTTGCCGGGCGCGACGCCGCGATCGACCTCCTGGGACGTGACGCAGCGCTGGCGCGTCTCCGACGATTTCATCTGCGGCTTGGGGATGCCGGGGACGCCCGAGAGGTCGGCCTCGCTTTTGACCTCGTAGAGGCCCTCGCGCACCTTGCCCTTGAACACGTCCTTGGCGCCCGCCTGCGCGAGGGCCTGCGGGGCCGCCGCGAGGGCGGCTCCACACGCCGCGATCGCGAGCAAACGGGGCGCGCTCACTTCTTGCACGGCCCGATGTAGCGCGATTCGATCTTGTGGCTCATGTTCATCGGCTGGCCGCCCTGGTTCATGGCGATCTTCTGGTCCATGCGGTAGCCGCTGTCGGTGAACGTCATGTTCACGTCGGCCGTCATGTTCATCTGGCCCTTGCAAACCATCTTGTAGCTGGCGGTGTTGCCGGACACCTTCATGTCCCTTACCTCGCAATCCTTGGGCATCTGGTCCTTGCCACCCACCTTGCCGCCCTCGATGTCCTGCGCGGTCACGCAGTGCTGCATGGTGTGCGACTGCTTGCCCATGCCCGCCGGCATCCCCGGCATCTCCATGTCCATCTTCATCTCGTACATGCCTTCCTTCATCTTGCCCTTGAAGGCGTCGAAGGGGCCGGCCGCGAAAGAAGGGGTGGCGGCGAAAGCCGTCGCGACCGCGGCGGCGAGGAACTTGTTTCTCATGCGTGGGTGTCTCCCTGGAAATGAACGGCGAGAATACCCGAGATGGCGCGCGCGGGCACTAGAATAGGCCACATGGCGCGCCCCCTGGAGCTCACCTACGACGCGGCCTCCCGCTGCGCCGAGCGTTACGCGTGGTTCGAGGCGATCCGGCCGCTCGGATGGGCGGTTTTCCTCGACAGCGGCGACCCGTCGCGCTCGGGGGAACGCTACGACATCCTAGCCGCCGGTCCACGCGCGGTGACGACCTCGCCCGCGGAGCCCTTCGCCGCGACGCGCCGCATGCTCGCCGGTGAAAGCGCGGACGCCGACGGCTGGCCCGTCGCAGGTGCCGCGATCGGTTACTTCGGCTACGAGGCGGGACGCGTGGCGGCAATGCTTGCGCCCGCGAAAGCGGGGACCACCGCGTTCATGCCCGAGGTTGCCGTGGGCCTTTATCCCTGGACGCTGGTGGTCGACCATGCCCAATGCCGCGCCGCCTTGACCTCGCTCGAGTCGTTTCCTGAACAGGAGGCGCTCGCGTTGCGGGCGAGGTTGCTGGAGGCGGCGTCGCGGCCGCTGCGCCCGTTCACGGTGGCCGGACCGATCGCCTCGGCGCTCGACCGCGAGGCCTACCTGCCGCGGGCGCGCCGCGTGCTCGACTACATCGAGGCTGGCGACTGTTACCAGGCCAACCTCACGCGGGAATTCCGCGCGCCCTACGCGGGCGACCCCTGGACCTTCTATAGCTACCTCCACGACACCAACCCCGCGCCCATGGGGGCGTATCTCGAGTATCCGTTCGGGGCGGTGCTGTCGAGCTCGCCCGAACGTTTCCTCGTCGTGGACGAACGCGAGGTGGTCACCCGCCCCATCAAGGGGACGCGCCGGCGCCGCGCCGATCCCGCAGAGGACGCCGCGGCGGCGGCACAGCTCGCCGCCAGCGCCAAGGACCGCGCCGAGAACGTGATGATCGTGGACCTGCTTCGCAACGACCTCGGCAAGGTGTGCGAAACCGGCAGCGTCACGGTGCGCGGGCTGTGCGAGCTGGAGAGCTTCGCCACGGTGCACCACCTCGTATCGACGATCGTAGGGGGGCTTCGCGAGGGCCTCGACGCACTCGATGCCCTGCAAGCATGTTTCCCCGGCGGGTCCATCACCGGGGCGCCCAAGCGGCGCGCGATGGAGATCATCGACGAGCTCGAGCCCCACCGGCGCGAGGTGTATTGCGGCGCCATCGGCTATGTCGCCCCCGGCGGGCGCATGGACATGAACATTCCCATCCGCACCACGATCTGCGCGCGCGGCGAGCTGCGTTTCTACGCCGGCGGCGGCATCGTGGCCGACTCCACCCCCGAGGACGAGTTCGACGAGACCGAGGCGAAGGTGGCCGCCATCCGGCGCGCGGCCGCCGCGTTCACGTCGGTCGATGCCGCGGCCTGATTTCCGACAAGAGAGCGAATGACCAATCCCAAATCCCGTTTGCGAACCGAAATGATGGCGCGGCGCGATGCCCTGCCCCCGGAGGAGCGCGCGCGCATCGCCGAGGCGCTCACCGCGGAGCTCACGCGCCTGCCGCAATACGCGGCCGCTCGCGCCGTGCTCGCCACCATGAGCATCGGCAGCGAGTGGAGCACGCGCGGGTTCCTCGAGCGCGCGCGCGCCGACGGAAAGACCGTGGTTTTGCCGCGGCTCACGGAGCCACCGAGGCGGTTGGCGTTGCACGCGGTCGACGACCTGGATCGCCACCTGGTGCCGGGCGTGTGGAGCATTCCCGAGCCCGATCCGGTGCGCTGCCCCGTTTTCGAGCGCGACGAGGTGGATTTCGCCGTCGTTCCGGCGCTCGCCGTCGATCGCGCGGGCTATCGCCTCGGCTACGGCGCCGGTTACTTCGACCGCCTGCTCGCTGGGCGGGGCGGGCGACCGTTCTGCGTGACGGCGCTGCCGGCCGCCTTCGTGGTCGAGAGCCTGCCCCACGAGGCGCACGACGTGGCCGTCGACCTGGTGCTCGACGAGCGCGGCGCGCGCGCGGGGGCCCGGCCATGACCGCGCGCGTGATCGACGGCAAGGCGATGGCGCAGTCGCTGCGTGCAGGCTACGCGGAGCGCACGGCGGCGCTCACCGAGCGCGGCGTGCGGCCAGGCCTGGCCGTGGTGCTAGTGGGCGACGACGAAGCGAGCAAGGTGTACGTGCGCCACAAGGCGCTCGCGTGCGAGCAGGCCGGCATGCATTCGGAAGTGCACAACCTGCCGGCCACCACGACCCAGGCGGGGCTGCTCGAGTTCGTCGAAAGGCTCAACGCCGATGCGCGAATCCACGGCATCCTCGTGCAGCTGCCGCTGCCGAAGCACCTCGACTCGCTGGCCGTCATCGAATCCATCTCGCCCGACAAGGACGTGGACGGGTTCCACTATCGCAACATCGGCGCGCTGGTGATCGGCCAGCGTGGCTTCCTTCCCTGCACGCCGTGGGGCGTGATGCAGATGCTGGCCCGCGAGAAGATCCCGACCCAGGGCGCGCACGCGGTAGTCGTCGGCCGCTCGACCATCGTCGGCAAGCCGATGGCGCTGCTGCTGCTGGCGGCGGGGGCCACGGTCACCATCTGCCATTCGAAGACGCGGGACCTGGGGGCAATGACGCGCCAGGCCGACATCCTCGTGGCTGCGGTGGGAAAGGCGCGCATGATCGATGGCACGATGATCAAGCCCGGAGCCGTGGTGATCGACGTGGGCATCAACCGCATGCCCGACGGCAAGCTCGCGGGCGATGTGGACTACGATTCGGCCGCGCGCGTGGCCGGCGCCATCACGCCTGTGCCCGGCGGCGTGGGGCCCATGACCATCGCCATGCTCCTCGCCAATACGCTCGATTCGGCCGAGCGCACCGCGCAGGCGCGGGAGCCGGCGGCATGACGGCCGGACCTTACGCCCAGGGCCTCGATCGCAACCCCGCCAACTACACGCCGCTCACGCCGGTCTCGTTCCTTGCCAAGGCCGCAGCGGTCTACCCGGATCGCGTTGCCGTGATCCATGGAGAGGTTCGCCGCAGCTGGCGTCAAACGTACGCGCGCTGCCGCAAGCTCGCTTCGGTTCTCGCTAGCCGCGGCATCGGCCGCGGGCAGACGGTGGCGGCGATGCTGCCCAACGTTCCCGCGATGGTGGAGCTGCATTTCGGCCCGGCGATGATCGGCGCCGTGCTCAATACGCTCAACACGCGCCTGGATGCCGAAGCCATCGCCTTCATGCTCGACCACGGCGAGGCGAGGATCGTTTTCGTCGACGGCGAATTCGCGCAGACCGTCTCCGATGCGCTGCGCCTGCTCGAGGGACCCAAGCCGATCGTGGTCGACGTCGCCGATGCCCTCTACCCCGAGGGGCAGTCCATCGGCTCGATCGAGTACGAGGCCTTCATTGCCGCGGGCGACGAGGGCTTCGAGTGGGCGCCGCCGCCGGACGAGTGGGACGCGATTTCGCTCAACTACACCTCGGGCACCACCGGCAACCCGAAGGGCGTGGTGTACCACTATCGCGGCGCCTACCTGAACGCGCTGAACAACATCCTCGACTGGTCGATGCCGAAGCATCCGGTGTACCTGTGGACGCTGCCGATGTTCCACTGCAACGGCTGGTGCTTCAACTGGACCATCGCCGCAGCCGCCGGCACCAATGTCTGCCTGCGCAGGGTGGAGGCAAGGCGCATCCTCGAGCTCATCGCCGCGCACCGCGTGACGCACTATTGCGGCGCTCCGATCGTGCATTCGATGCTGCTCAATGCCCCGGCTGAGTGGCGCGAGGGCATCGCGCACAAGGTGAGCTGCCTGGTGGCCGCCGCCCCGCCGCCCGCCGCAGTGATCGAGGGCATGGCGCGCATCGGCTTCGACATCACGCACGTGTACGGGCTCACCGAGACCTATGGCCCGGCCGCCGTATGCGCGAAGCATCCCGAGTGGTCCGAGCTCGCGCTCGAGGAGCAGGTGCGCCGCAACGGGCGCCAGGGCGTGGCCTACCTGCTCGAGGAGGGCATGGCGGTGCTCGACGCCGCGACGCTCGCTCCCGTTCCTGCCGACGGCGAGACCATGGGCGAGATCATGTTTCGCGGCAACATCACCATGAAGGGCTACCTGAAGAATCCGGCGGCGACGGCGGAGGCCTTCCGCGGGGGCTGGTTCCATTCCGGCGACCTCGCCGTGCTGCATCCGGACGGCTACGCCAAGATCAAGGACCGCTCGAAGGACGTGATCATCTCCGGCGGCGAGAACATCTCCTCCCAGGAAGTCGAGGACGTGCTGCACGGCCACCCCGCGGTGATGCTGGCCGCCGTCGTGGCCCAGCCCGACCCCAAGTGGGGCGAGACGCCGTGCGCCTTCGTCGAGCTGAAGGAGGGCGCCTCCGCGAGCCCCGAGGAGATCGTCGAGTTCTGCCGCGCGCGCATGGCGCGCTTCAAGGCGCCGCGCAGCGTGGTCTTCGGGCCGTTGCCGAAGACTTCCACCGGCAAGATCCAGAAGTTCCTCCTGCGCGAGCGCGCGAAGAGCACGGCGGCCATCGAGTGACGACGACTCCGCGCGAAGGGGCGGTGCGCTGCCTCGATCCCCACGGCTTCCACTGGATGCGCTATGCCGAGTGGGGCGAACCCGCCAACCCCCGGGTGCTGGTGTGCGTCCACGGCCTCACCCGCAACGGACGCGACTTCGATTACTTCGCGAGCCGCATGGCCGACGCCTACCGCGTGGTCTGCCCCGACGTGGTCGGCCGCGGCCGCAGCGACTGGCTGCGCGACCCCTCCGACTACAGCTATCCCGTCTACTGCGCCGACATGGCGACGCTCATCGCGAGCCTGCATGCCGAGACGGTGGACTGGGTGGGGACTTCGATGGGCGGCATCATCGGCATGATCCTCGCCGGCATGCCGGGCTCGCCGCTGCGCAAGCTCGTGATGAACGACGTGGGCAGCTTCATTCCCAAGGCGGCGATCGAGCGCATCGGGCAATACGTCGGCCGCGAGCCCGAGTTCGATTCGCTCGAGGCGCTCGGCGCGGCGATCCGCGCGGTGAGCCCCTTCGGCGAGCTCACCGACGAGCAATGGCGCCACCTCGCCGTTCACTGCTCCCGCCACGAGAACGGCAAGTGGAGCTTCCGCTACGACCCCGGGATCGCGAAGAACTTCCACGCAGCCGCACCGGCCGACGTGGACCTGCGGCCCTACTGGTCGCTGGTGCACGGACCGGTCTTCATCCTGCGCGGCGAGAGCTCCGACCTGTTGCTGCCGGAGACGCTGGCGGAGATGCTCGAGCGGCCCCACACCGAGTCCCTGGTCGTCCCGCGTACCGGCCATTGCCCCATGCTCATGGACGAAACGCAGGTAGGGGCGGTGAGGCGCTTCTTGCTGACGTGAAGCCGCGAAAATGCTCGCCGCGTTTGCTCCCTCTCCCCTGGGAGAGGGTTGCGGGAGAGGGCTTGTGAGCGCGGGATGAAGCACGACGTAATCGTCATCGGCGCCGGCCATAACGGCCTCGTGTGCGCGTGTTACCTCGCCGCGCGCAAGCTGAAGGTCCTGGTGCTCGAGCGCCGCGAAGTCGTGGGCGGCGCAGCCGTGACCGAGGAGTTCCATCCCGGCTTTCGCAACTCCACCGCGAGCTACACGGTGAGCCTGCTGCACCCGAAGGTCATCCGTGATTTGCGCCTCGCCGAGCACGGGCTGCGCGTGGTCGAGCGGCCGTTTTCGAATTTCCTGCCCCTGCCCGGCGGCGACTGCATCCGCGTGGGTGGGGGGTTGGAGGCCACGCAGCGTGAAGTCGCGCGCTTTTCATCCCTCGACGCGCAGCGCCTGCCCGAGTACTACGAGCGCCTCGATCGCGTGGCCGACGTCCTGCGCGAGCTGCTGCTGGAGACGCCGCCGAACGTGGGCGGGGGGATCCCCGACCTCTTGAGCGCCTGGAAGGCCGGGCGCAGGCTGAACCGGTTGCCGATGCAGGCGAAGCGCGACGTGCTCGACCTCTTCACGCTCTCGGCCGCCGAATGGCTGGACCGCTGGTTCGAATCCGATCCGATCAAGGCGTGCTTCGGTTTCGACAGCGTGGTCGGCAATTTCGCGAGTCCCCATGCGCCGGGCTCCGCCTACGTGCTGCTGCACCATGTCTTCGGCGAGGTGAACGGCCGCAAGGGCATCTGGGGACACGCCATCGGCGGCATGGGCGCGATCACGCAGGCGATGCGGCGCGAGGCGGAGGCGCGCGGCGTGGAGATCCGCACCGGAGCGGGCGTGCGGCGCATCCTGGCCGCCAACGGCAGGGCGCGCGGCGTCGAGCTGGAAAGCGGCACCGTGGTCGAGTCGCGCTGCGTGGCATCCAACGCCCACCCCCGCCTGCTGCTCGACCTGCTGGAGGATTCGCCGGGAGAGTGGAAGGAGCCGTTCGCGCACTACCAGAGCGAGTCGGCGACCTTGCGCATGAACGTGGCCCTGTCGGAGCTTCCGGACTTCGCCGCTGCGCCGGGGCGGCACGCGCAACCGCACCACAGCTCGGGAATCATCATGGCGCCCACGATCGCCTACATGGACCGCGCCTTCGACAGCGCACGCGAGAACGGCTGGTCCGCCGAGCCCATCGTCGAGATGCTGATCCCCAGCACCGTGGACGACACGCTCGCCCCGAAGGGCGCCCATGTGGCGAGCCTCTTCTGCCAGCACTTCCGCTACCGCCTGCCTGGCGAGCGGCGCTGGGAAGAGGAGCGGGAGCGCGCGGCCGATGCCGCCATCGACGTGGTCGACCGGTTCGCCCCCAACTTTCGCGCCTCGATCGTCGCCCGCCGCGTGCTCGCCCCGCCGGACCTTGAGCGTGAGTTCGGGCTCGTGGGTGGCGACATCTTCCACGGCAAGCTCACGTTGAACCAGCTTTTCAGCGCGCGCCCGGTGCTCGGGCACGGCGACTACCGCATGCCCTTGCGCGGGGTTTACCTGTGCGGGGCAGGGGCGCATCCCGGCGGGGGCGTCACAGGGGTGCCGGGACACAATGCGGCGCGTGAGATCCTCCGCGACCGTGGACGAGCTTGGTAACGCCGCGGGCATTTGCGTTTTGCCGAATATTCGACAGGTCGCCGGGGTAAAACGCGCTCACGACGCGGTGAGCGTCCGCACTAGTCTCGCCCGATGGACTCGGGCATGGGGCTACCAGCGGGGCGGGCGTTTCGCGAAGAACGCATCGACGCCTTCACGGGCGACGTCGCTGTCCATGTTGCAGGCGATGGTGCGCGAGGCGTCGGCGTAGGCCGCCGCGAGCCCGGCTTCGATCTGGCGGTAGAAGAGCGCCTTGCCGAGGGCGAGCGCCTCGCGCGGCTTGGCCTTCAGGTGCTCGGCGAGCGAGAGCGCCGCCTCCATCACCTGGTCGGCGGGGACCACGCGGTTCACCAGGCCCCAATCCTGCGCAGTGGCAGCGTCGATGAAATCGCCGGTGAAAAGCATCTCGGCCGCGCGCTTGCGTCCCACGTTGCGGGAGAGCGACACGGCCGGCGTGGAGCAGAAAAGCCCCAGGTTCACCCCCGAAACGGCGAAGCGCGCGTCGGCCGAAGCCACCGCGAGGTCGCATTGCGCCACCAGCTGGCAGCCCGCAGCCGTGGCCAGCCCGTTCACCACCGCCACCACGGGTTGGGGCAGGGCGACCAGCTTCTGCATCATCGCGCTGCACGAGCCGAAGAGGGCCTCGATTTCGGCGCGGGAGGGCAGGGCGCGCATCTCCTTCAGGTCGTGGCCGGAGCAGAAGGCGTTCCCGCTGCCGGTCAGGAGCACCACGCGGACCGATTCGTCGGCCGCGAGCGCGTCCAGCTCCGCATGCAGCGCGGCCAGCAGCGCCGAGGAAAGCGCGTTGTATTGCCGGGGCCGGTTGAGCGCCAGCGTGGCCACGCCTTCGCGCGTTTCACGCAGCAGGACCGGTTCCATGGAACGGTCGTTCATGGGTTTTCATTATGCCCGTTTCATTGCGCAGAAACCCTATTGGGAATAACATCTTACGCAGCCATTACAAGCAGTTTCGAGCCAATCCCGGGGGGGACCGGCGTCCTGCCAGAACAACAAGGAAAACACATGCCGAATTCGCGCGCGTGGGCCCGAGGCCGGGCCCTGGTCGCAGCTGCCTGCCTTCTCGCCAGCTTCCACGTCCATGCCGACCCGCAGGCGCTCGAGCGCGCGCGCTCGCTGCTCGCCGCAGGCAACGCCAAGCAGGCCTACGAGGAGCTGAGGAAGCTCGAGGGCACGCTCACCGGACAGCCCGAGTTCGACTACCTGCTCGGCGTCTCCGCCCTCGACAGCGCGCGCAACGACGAGGCAATCATCGCCTTCGAGCGCGTGCTGGCGCTCATTCCGAACCATGCCGGCGCGCAAATGGACCTCGCGCGCGCGTATTACGCCGCAGGCTCCTACGACCTCGCGGAGGCGGCATTCATCAAGCTGCGCGGCTCCAATCCGCCGCCCGCGGCGCAACAGGCGATCCAGCGCTACCTCGACGCGATCCAGGCGCGCAAGCACCAGGCGCAGGCCGGATGGGTCGGTTTCGGCGAGCTGGGCCTGGGCTACGACACCAACATCACCGGCGTGCCCACCGATTTCGGCGCCGCCGCGCAGCAGGCGTTCAACCTCGTGGGCATCGAAGCCACGGGTAACTCGATCAAGCGCAGGGCGCCGTTCGCGCAGGGTGGCGTGGGCGCGGAGTACGCGCGGCCGCTGGGCGGCGGCTGGGGGCTCTTCGCCGGGGGAGAAGCGCGCGGGCGTGCCTATCGCGGCGAGCCCGACTTCAGCTCCATCACGGGCGAGGCGCGCTTCGGCGGGGTGCTGAACGCCGGCGCCAACCAGGTTCGCGCCACCGCCTCGTATTTTACGTTCGAGCAGGACGGCGCTGCACCCGGCGAGCCCCGCATCACCAACGACCGGCGCATGGCGAGCGCAGGCCTCGACTGGCGCCGCGCCCTCGATACCCGCACCCAGGTCGGGCTTGCCGTGCAGGCGAACCGGGTCACGTTCCCGACCAACGAGATCGAGGACTTCGACCAAATCTTCATGACGTTGTCGTACCTGAAGAGCTTCGACCGGAAGGGGGCTCCGCTGCTCTACCTCACGACCTTCGGCAGCTATGACCGCGCCCCCAACGAATTCGCCGATGGAACCACCAAGAGCAAGGCGCTCGCCGGCGTTCGCTCGTACGTGCAGGTGGGCCTCGGGCCCAAGGTGCAGGTGTTCAATGGCCTCGCCCTCGTGCACCGCCGCGACCGCGACGAATTCGCCCGCTCCACCCAGGTGCAGAACGGCCGCGACACCTTCGGCGAGCTCACGCTGGGCGCGCTGTGGCAATTCCGCGACCGCTGCAACCTGCGCCTGCAGTACGCGTTCTCGACCAATCGCTCCAACATCGACATCTACGATTTCAACCGCCACGAGATCTCTTCCACGATCCGTTGCGACCTTGGCTGAACCGGAGACTTCCATGCAAACGAGACTTCACGCCGCATTCGCCCGCTGCCTTGCCCTCGCCGTCGTAGCGGCCCTGCCCGCCGCGGCGTTCGCCAAGAGCGGCGAATTCACCTTCGTCGTCGGCGACGTGAGGCTCGTGAAGGCGGGCGGCGCCAGCGCCAAGCCGGCTCGCGGCACCGTCCTGGACGCGGGCGACCGCATCGAGACCGGCACCGATGGCATGGCGCAGATCACGATGATCGACAACGCACGCCTGTCGCTTCGGCCCAAGACGCAGTTCGTGATCGAGCAATATTCGAAGACCGAGCGCGGCGAGGAGGGCGGCATCCTCAGCCTCATCAAGGGGACGCTGCGCACCTTCACCGGCGCCCTTGCGCAGACGAACCGCGACAAGTTCATCATGAAGACGCGCGTGGCCACCGTGGGCATCCGCGGCTCCGGCAACATCCTCTACGCCTGCGACGCCGAGGAGTGCGATGCCAGCGTGACTGGCGACCAGAAGCCCGAAGGCTCCGTCACCGTCAACCACACGATCGAGGGCGCGCACGCGGTCACCAACTTCCCGCAAGGCGTGCCGGCGGGCTTGCCGCCGCAGCAGGGCGGGGCGCAAACGCTCATCACCGGGCCGGGACAGACGGCAATGGTCATCGGCACGCAGCCGCCCCGCTACATCCCCACGCCCAGCTTCATCGCGGAGAGCGCGACCACCATGGCGGGCGGGGCCAAGCCGGCAGGGGAGACGGCCACCACCAGCGCCGCCAACACCGCCACGGCCGAGGCGCGCGTGTTCGCCCCGGGCGATGCTCCCGTGATTCCCCCTTCGACCACCCCCTCCACCCCGGTCACGGGCACGACCATCCCCGGCTTCACCACGATCGACGCGACCGCCAACCTGTCCACTGACCCGATCTCGCTGCATGACGTCATCATCGCCGGCGGCTCGCCGCTGCTGGGCCAGGCGGTGCGTCCGGATGTGCAGCTGGTCGGCAACGACTTGCGCGGCTACCAGGCCTACGCCGGCACCAACAGCGGCATCCAGCCGGTGATCACGGGCGGCGTGTTGCGCGAGGGCACGACCCTGGTCCTCGACGGCGTCAACGTGCTCTTCGGACGCTGGGAAAACGCCGCGCTCGGCTTCTTCGGCCCGGGCTCCGAGTCGGCCGTGCCGGGGAGCATCCACTGGATCGTGGCGCCCTCGGGCTATCCCGCGTTCCTGAGCGACGTGTTGACCGGCGTGGCCACCTACACCCTCGCCGGCGCGACTTCCCCCACCAACCAGGACAACCTGGTGGGCACGCTCGGGCAAGCCATCATCAACGTGAACTTCTCCAACCGAACGATGGGCTTCCAGGCCTCGCTCACGATGCCGGCCACGTCCACATCACCGGCCGGCGCGTGGCAGCTCAACGCGGACGGAGTGCCGATCTCGCTCAACTCGTTCTTCGCATCGACCGCCGACCGGCTCGTCATCACCAACAACTTCGGCCACTCGTCCTCGTCCAACGCGGACCTGAGCGGTAGCTTCGAAGGCAGCTTCGTGGGAACCGGCCTGGGCGCGGCGATCTTGGGCTATGGCATCACGGACCTCACCTCGGCGGATCCGCGCGCATGGCACTTCATCACCGGCGTGGCGGCATTCCAGGGCACGCGCCAGAACGGCGCGGCGCCGTACCGGGAAGGGCGCGTCTCCGACCCGGCCGGCACGCTGCCGGATTTCATCCGCAGCTACGCCACCACCAACCGGCCCGAGGACGTGACCAGCGACGCCCAGGGGGGCGTGAGCGCCTTCGCCGCGCCGTACTCGCGCACCGGAGGCTATTCGCAATATGCGATCGGCACGGCGCAGGTGGTGCAGCAGGGCTTCGATCCCGAGACCGGCATGGTCTGGGGCCGCTGGGCCAACGGGGTGGCGACCATCACCCGCGGCGCGCAGGTCGAGGCGCTCAACCTGCAGGGCTCGAGCCTGCACTACATCTTCGCCGGCACGCAGAGCGGCCCGGTGTCGCTGCCCCTCACGGGCACCGCGATCTACGATGTCATCGGGGCCACCAGCCCGACGGGCTTCAATGGCGCGGTGGGCACGCTCAACTCGGCGACCCTCGATGCCAACTTCACCAACCGCACCGCGAGCGCCTCGGTGAACATCGGCATCAACGGCCAGACCTGGATCGGCGTGGCCAACAACATGCCGATCTACCGCGACCAGTATTTCTCGGCGTACTCCGGAACGCCGATTCCCGGCGTGCCGAACCCGACGCCGCTCAGCATCTCCTGCCAGCCCAATTGCGGAGTCGCGGCCAACGGCAGTTTCGACGGCTTCTTCACCGGACGCACCGGCCAGCGCGCCGGCCTGATGTACAACCTCGGCGGCAACTCGGGCGCCGTCGCGTTCGGGCGTCGCGGGGGCTGATTCGGACACGTAATTCCGCAACCACCATTCCCGTCGAGCAGTTCAGAAACATAGAAGAAAGCGCGCGGCCGAGGGGAGCAGAGACAATTCGGCGGCCACAAGCCGCCGAGGGGGAAACTCGATGACACGCGTCGCCATGACCGCCGGCCCCGCTCGCCGTTTTCACGTCCGGGCCTGCCTGGGTTTCCTGCTGCTGCTCGCCACGCTCGCCTTCGGGGCGCGCGCGCAGAGCGTGGTGACGAACACCCACGACAGCGGGCCCGGCTCGCTCCGCGCGGCGATCTTGTACGTCAATTCGGAATGTGGCGGGCAACAGATCAGCTTCTCACTCGTCGGCGGCCCGCACACGATCCATCCCTTGACCGAGCTGCCTGCGCTCACGTGCCAGAACGCGTACATCGACGGTTATGCGCAGGAAGACCTTGGAGCCTCGATGAATTCCGATGGCGGCAGCGGTAACGACGCGGTCATCCAAATCGTTCTCGACGGCTCGAGCTGCACGGGGGAATCTCCGTGCAGCGGCATCACGCTTTCCGGGCAGAACAGCAGGGTTCGTGGACTCGCGATCCATTCCTTCGGCGGGCCGGGCGTGACCATCAACACGGCTTCCTATGCGTGGGTGACAGGCAACTACATCGGCACGGATCCGGGCGGCATGTCCGCGCTTCCGAACGGCAAGGGCGTGTACGTTGCAGCGGGCCAGGGCCTCATCGGCGACCAGTCGTCCCCAACGTCTGGCCGCAACCTGATTTCGGGCAACGACGTCGCCGGCGTCTACGTGGCCGGCGGCGCGACCGCCCGCATCCACGGCAACCAGATCGGCGGCAACCGCGATGGCAGCGCCGGCAATGCGAATCACGGTCCCGGCATCTGGTTCGGCAGCGCGTGCTGCCAGAACGTCGTCTTCGCCAACCACATCCGCTACAACACCGGCGCGGGCGTGCAGCTGGACGCGGGCGACAGCGTCGAGATCCGCAGCAATTCCATCTTCGGCAACGGCGGTCCCGGCATCGACCTCGGTGCGGACGGCGATACCAGCAACGACTACGGCAGCCCGCCCGGGGTGATGCCCGACGGCGACGGCGGCGCCAACGGGCTGGCGAACTCCCCGGATGTGATTTCCGTGTTCCACGACGCCGGCATGACGAGCGTCAATGTCGAGGTGACCGGCGCGCCGGCGGGCAAGTGGGTTCTCATCGAGCTCTTCGCCAACGGCGCCATGCCCGCGACGCGGTCGGGCGAGACGCTGATCGACTATACGAGCCTCCAGCTGGACGCGAACGGCTTCGCAAGCCATACGTTCACGGTGCCGGGAACGCACGACTTCATTTCCGCGACCGCCTCGCACGACCAGTGCGGCGACGCGTGTTACTGGACCTCGGAGTTCTCGGCCGCCGCCGCGGCCACGCCGCTTCCGTCTCCCGCGCAGGTCACGAACACGAACGATAGCGGACCGGGATCCCTGCGCGCGGCGATCCACTACGCGAACGCGCCATGCGAAACAGCGATGCGCGAGCCCGACCTCCTGCCCAAGAGCCGCCGCAAGTCGGCCGGAACAACGATCACCTTCGCGATTCCCGGCGACGGTCCGCACATGATCATGCCGATCAGTTCGCTGCCCACCCTCTATTGCGGGCCCATCCTCATCGACGGCTACAGCCAGGCAGGCTCGGCGCGCAACGTGGAGGCGGGCGGCAGCAACAACGCCGACATCCGAATCGCATTGAATGGCCAGAATTGCACCGAGTGCGATGGGATCCGCCTGTCCGGCTCGGGCAGCGGCGTTCAAGGCCTCGCAATTTACGGTTTCACGGGTGGCGCGGCAATTCGGGTAATCGCGGACTCCGACGTTTCCATCCACGGCAATTACATCGGCGTTGATCCGGGTGGAATGTCGGCCCCGGCCGGCAACCAGTACGGAGTCTATGTAGACGACGGCACGGCCATCATCGGTTTGCAGGGAAACGTGGGCACGCGAAACCTCATCACCAATAACGCGGCTGCGGGCGTGTTCGTGCGCGGCGCACTGCCGGGGCTCGCCCCGCCGGGCGAGGAGCCGAAAGCGGCACGCAAGGGCCTGAAGGGCTTCGGCTTCGGTGTGCTCAGCGCCTCGATGAACCAGATCGGGGGCAAGCGCAACGGCGAGCCCGGGCTGGGCAACGGGGGCGCGGGAGTCCATTTCGAGAACGCCGTCAGTTTCTTCGGTGTCGCCAATACCCTGGTCTCGAACTTCATTCACTCCAATGGGGATGTTGGCGTCCGCGTCGACCAGGGGCAGGCGGTACACCTCTTAGCCAACTCGATTTACGGCAATGCCGGCGCCGCGATGGATTTGCGTGCGAATGGCTTGTCGGTCGGGCCGTCTCCGAACGACCTCGACAACTCGGATGGCGTGCTCAACAAGCCCGTGATCACCTCCGTCACACACGTCGGCGGTAACGTTGTCATCGAAGCGTACGTGGAGCCTGTCAATGAAGGCACCACAGTGCGATTCGATTTTTTCCACAACGACGCGATGCCGGGCCAGCCCGAGGGCGCCTTCTACATGGGCTTCACGGAGGAGACCGCGGCGATGACGGGAAGGGTGAATACCACGGTCACCATCTCGGGGTTTCCTGGGAACAACGTGACGGCGACGGCCACCTATGTCGCCTGCTTCGCCGAGTGCCCTGCGCAGACGTCGGAGTATTCCGAGGCCGTCGCGGCCTCGCTGGCGCCGATGGCAACGCTTTCGTTCAACCCTGCGACGATACCGTTGGGCAACGGCAGCACCCTGCAGGCGGTGGTTTCCAATCCGAACACTGGTCCGATCACCGGGGTCACTTTCACGATTTCGCTGCCGGAAGGCCTCACCACGAGCGGCCCAAGCTTCCAGTCGGATTGCTTCGCTGCCGGCAGCGAATGGTCCACTGGCAGCACGCTCACGAGCGCCAGCGTCCTCGGCATGCCTATGAATGGCGGCGGAACCTGCACCGTCGACATCCCGGTTACCGCCGTGGCGGTCGGGACCTACGTTTATCCCGCCAACGCGCTGGCGATCTCGTCGAGCGCCGGTCCCGGCACCAACGCCTCCAGCGCCTCCCTCATGGTGGACTACACGCCGCCGATTGTCGGCTTCAGCGCCTCGTCCACGACCACCGTGGGCGCGAACACGCCGGTGGGTGTATTCGTGAGCCGCGGGACGGGTGGTAATTACTTCGGGATGGATGTGTCCGTGACGTTTCCGGGCGGGGCCACGATCTCACCGGTTCCGAATGCCGGGACGTCCTGCTCCGCGGCGATCAACGCGCCAACGGGAGCGGGCAGCTATTCCGCCACGGGCGGCTCGATCATCGCGCCGGTGTCGGGATGCACGCTCGTGACCGCCCAGCTGGTATTTCCTGCGCCGGGGATTTACGAGCTTCGGATCGAACCGGGCGCGTTCACGTCGAGCTCCCCGGTGGCCTACTCCAATTCCGAGGCGATCACGCACCTCATCACGGTGAATCCCCCGCCGTCTCCGAGCGTGTTCCTGTCGCCCTCGCCGCTGGCTTTCGGGTCTGTCCCCGTCGGCAGCAGCGCCGCGCAAAACGTGACTATCGTCAACACCGGCAGCGCGGACCTCGTGGTCTCATCCGTTGGCGCGCTCGGTGCGTCCTTCTCGACCGGGACGGCGGCGTGCCTGCTCTCGCCGATTCCGGCGGGCGGCAATTGCGCCTTCCCCGCGACCTTCACGCCGGCGGCTGCGGGATCTCATACAGGCGTGGTGCAGGTTTTTTCCAACGCGTCGGGAAGCCCGCACCAGGTGAGCGCAAATGGAATCGGGACGGCCGCGGCAGTGTCGTTGACGCCGTCACCGCTGAATTTCGGCACCGTACCGGTCGGCGGCAGCGCGAGCGGCAACATCACGGTGACCAACACCGGCAGCGCAACACTCATCGTCTCGAGCGCGACCATCGCTGGCGCGGGCTTCGGCATGACGCACAACTGCACCGCGCCCATCGGCCCGGGCGCCACCTGCCTGCTCTTCGTGACGGTCAGTCCCACGACGACGGGCCCGATGTCGGCCACGGTATCGATCGTTTCGAACGCGTCCGGCTCGCCCCACGGCACCTCCGTGCTCGCGACGGCAACGGCCCCTGGGGTCTCGCTGGCGCCCACGCCGCTCAACTTCTCGAACGTGCCCGTCGGCAGCAGCGCCAACGGCGTCGTGACGCTCACCAACACCGGCACGGCACCCCTGGCAATCAGTGCCATCGCCACCTCGGGCGCGCCGTTCACCCAGTCGAACACGTGCGGGACGTCGCTCGCGGCAGGGGCGTCTTGCCCGATCACGGTGACCTTCGCGCCCACGGCCGCGGGCGCGCAGAGCGGATCGCTCTCCGTTGTGAGCAACGCCGGCACGCACACGGCGCCGCTGAGCGGCGTAGGCGCCACGCCAGGCCTGCAGCTATCGGCCACGAGCCTGGACTTCGCATTGCAGACGATCAACACCGACAGCGCCGCAAGGAACGTGACGGTCACCAACAACGGCACGGCGCCTCTGAACGTGAGCGCCATCACGGTTTCCGGCGATTATGTCTTCACCGGGTGCCCGACGCCGCTTACGCTTGCTGTGGGCAACAATTGCGTCCTTTCGGTCAAGTTCCACCCGACGGCGACGGGGGCGCGCGCCGGCTCGATCAGCATCGCGAGCAATGCGTCGGGCTCGCCGCACGTGATCGCGCTCAGCGGTTCCGGCACGCCCGTGCCGCTGCCGGCGATCGCGCTCACGCCGGGCTCGCATGACTTCGGCACCCTGCTTGCGGGGACTTCGGCCACCGTCACGTTCTCGCTCAGCAATACCGGCACCGCGAACCTGGACATCAACAACATCCTGCTCACCGACCCGTCGCCGATCCCGGCGGGCGCGTTGCCTGGCGGCTACTCGCAGGCGCATGACTGTCCGGTGACGCTCGCCCCAAGCGCCGCGTGCAGCATCGTGGTTACGTTCACGCCCCCCGGCCCTGGGGGACCATACGCGACCGACCTTCGCATCGTGTCGAATGCCGCGCCCAATCCGTTCATAGCGCCGCTCTCAGGCTTTTCCACCTCGGCGACCGCGCCGGGCCTGCAGCTGTCCGCGAGCAGCGTCAATTTCAACCCCCAATTCGTAGGCACCACCAGCGTGGCGCAGACGGTCACGCTCACGAGCAACGGCACCGAGGACCTCGTCATCACTTCCATCACGAGCGACGGCGACTTCGGCTACAGCGGCTGCGGACCCGGAACCATGGCTCCGGGGGAAGTGTGCGACTTCTCGATCACCTTCAGGCCACTCACGGAAGGGCCGCAATCGGGATCGATCTCCGTGGCGAGCAACGCGCCGGGAAGCCCGCACCTGGTCGTGCTGTCGGGGGAGGGCGCTTCGCTCGTTTCGGCGGCGATCAACCTCAATCCGGCAGCGGTTGCGTTCGGCAGCGTGCGCACCGGGCTTTCGGCTACCCAGGCGGTGACCTTGGCCAACACGGGCGGGGCGCCGCTGGTGGTGTCGCAACTCCAGGTCACGGGAAGCTTCTTCGCCCTGGCAGGCCATTCCTGCCCCGCTTCCCTGGCACCGGGCCAAAGCTGCGTACTCACGGTCTCGTACACGCCCACGGCGAGCGGTCCGCACAGCGGGCAGTTGCGCATCGTGTCGAACGCAATCCCGAGCCCGCACATCGCGGCGCTCTCGGGTACGGGCATGGTGGTGCCTCCGCCCTCGCTGTCGGTCGATTCCAGCCTTGGCTTCGGCGAGCAGGTCACGGGAACCACGGCGCGCCGCACGCTTGCGCTGCGCAACACCGGAGGCGATCCGCTGCGCATCAGCGCGTTCACGCTCACCGGCGCAGATGCCGCGGCCTTCAACGTGGAGGGCGCGTGCGCCGAGATCGCGCCGGCCGCCAGCTGCGAGTTGGTCGTCGCCTTCACCCCCACCGCGCTGCGTGACTTCGTCGCGCGGCTCGACATCGCCTCCAATCATGCGGGCGGCGTGGTGCAGGTGAACCTCGCCGGAGCCGGCGTGGCCTTGCCGCAGCCGAACCTGCGAGTGTCGGTGGGCGCCCTGGGTTTCGGCACGCTGGGCCAGGGACGCGATAGCGAGACCCGCTTCGTGCAGCTCACCAGCATCGGCGCGGTGCCGATCCAGATCGGCGCCATCACCGGCCCGCCCGACTACATCGTCACGCACGATTGCCCGGCGCTGCTCGCGAGCGGCCTGTCGTGCGAGGTGCGCGTGGTCTTCCATCCGCTCTCGACGGGCCCGCGCGTGGGCAGCGTGACGATCGCGACGAACGGCGTGCCTGCCAGTCACACCGTGAACGTGACCGGGGTGGGATGCCGGCTGGTCGTCTTCGGCCGCGCCGGAACCGCGCGCCTCTGTTCCCCGTGACGGCTTGCGCGGCGGTCCCCCGGAAGGGACCGCCGCGGGCGGCGGTTGCCGAGCCCGATCGCCGCTTCCGGTAAACTCCGGGGGTTCCATTCCAGTGCCGCAGCCCGCGCGAGACGGGCGAGGCGGCGCCACTCTCGGCTTCAGCATGTCCGGCGACATCATCCTCGAAACTCGCGGCCTCACGAAGGAGTTCAAGGGCTTCGTGGCGGTCGACAACGTGGACCTCAAGGTTCGCCGCGGCGCCATCCATGCCCTCATCGGCCCAAACGGCGCCGGCAAGACGACCACGTTCAACCTGCTCACCAAGTTCCTGCCTGCCACCCGCGGCACCATCCTCTTCAACGGCCAGGACATCACCCACGAGAAACCTGCCGACACCGCAAGGCGCGGCATCATCCGGTCGTTCCAGATCTCCGCGGTCTTCCCGAATCTGACCGTGCTCGAGAACGTCCGTGTCGCGCTGCAACGCGCGCTCGGCACCAGCTTCCACTTCTGGAAGCGCCAGAAGACCCTGGACGTCCTCAACGAGCGCGCGATGCAGCTGCTCGAAAGGGTCGGCCTCACCGAATTCGCCCGCGTCAACGCCGGCGACATGCCCTACGGGCGCAAGCGCACCCTCGAGATCGCCACCACGCTCGCGATGGACCCCGAGCTCATGCTCCTGGACGAGCCCACGGCGGGCATGGGCCATGAGGACGTGGAGCGCATCCAGGAGTTGATCAAGGAAGTGGCCCAGGGACGCACTGTCCTCATGGTCGAGCACAACATGAGCGTGGTCTCCGGGATCTGCGACACCATCACCGTGCTGCAGCGCGGCGCGGTGCTGGCCGAAGGGCCGTACGCCGAGGTTTCCCAGAATCCGCAGGTGATCGAGGCGTACATGGGGACGACCCATGGCTGAAGTGCTCCGCATCGAGAACCTGCAAGCCTGGTACGGCGAATCGCACGTGCTGCACGGCGTCGACATGGTGGTCAACAAGGGTGAGGTGGTCACGCTCCTGGGGCGCAACGGGGCGGGGCGCACTTCCACGCTCAAGTCCGTATTGGGCCTGGTGGGGCGGCGCACGGGCTCCATCAAGGTGAACGGCGTGGAAACAGTGGGCTGGCCCACATACAAGGTGGCGCACCTGGGAATCGCCTACGTTCCCGAGGAGCGCGGCATCTTCTCCAGCCTTTCGGTGGAGGAGAACCTGATGCTGCCCCCCGAGATCGCCAAGGGCGGCATGTCGGTCGACGAGATCTACGACATGTTCCCCAACCTGCGCGAGCGCCGCAGGACGGCGCAGGGCACCAAGCTTTCCGGCGGCGAGCAGCAGATGCTCGCCATGGCGCGTATCCTGCGCACCGGCGCGCAGCTGCTGCTGCTCGACGAGATCACGGAGGGCCTGGCGCCCGTGATCGTGCAGGCGCTGGGCCGCGTCATCGTGAAGCTCAAGGAGCGCGGCTTCACCATCGTGCTGGTCGAACAGAATTTCCGGTTCGCCGCTCCCCTGGCGGACCGGCATTACGTGATGGAACACGGCAGGATCGCGGAGACCTTCGCCGCCTCGGAGCTGGAGGCGAAGACCGGGATGCTGCACGAGTACCTGGGGGTGTGAACGTGAAACCAATTTCAAGAGGAGTGCACATGAAGCTGAAGATGAAGGTATTGGCCGCCGCCGCGGTGCTGGCGCTCGGCGCCGGCACGGCGCACGCCCAGATCTCGGGCAACGTCGTGAAAATCGGAGTGCTGAACGACCAGTCCAGCCTGTATGCCGACCTGGGCGGGCAGGGCTCGGTGCTCGCCGCGCGAATGGCGATCGAGGACTTCAAGGCAAAGGAAAAGGGCCTCAACGTCGAGGTGGTCTTCGCCGACCACCAGAACAAGCCCGACGTGGGCTCGCAGGTGGCGCGCCGCTGGTACGACGCCGAGGGCGTGGACGCGATCTTCGACGTGCCCAACTCCGGCGTGGCGCTGGCGGTGAACCAGGTGACGCGCGAGAAGGGCAAGGCCTTCATCAATTCAGGCGCCGCGTCCTCGGACCTCACCGGCAAGCAGTGCTCGCCGAACACCGTGCACTGGACCTACGACACGTGGATGCTCGCCAACGGCACCGGCAAGGCGATCGTGAAGACCGGCGGCGACACCTGGTTCTTCCTCACCGCGGACTACGCCTTCGGCCACGCGCTCGAGCGCGACACCGAGGCGGTGGTGGTCAAGAACGGCGGCAAGGTGCTGGGCAAGGTGCGCCATCCGCTGAACACCCAGGACTTCTCGTCGTTCCTGCTGCAGGCGCAGGCTTCCAAGGCGAAGATCGTGGGCCTCGCGAACGCCGGCGGCGACACCGTGAACTCGATCAAGCAGGCTTCCGAGTTCGGCATCGTGAAGGGCGGCCAGAACCTCGCCGGCCTGCTGGTCTTCCTCACCGACGTGCACGGCCTCGGGCTCGACAAGGCGCAGGGCCTCATCTTCACCGAGACCTGGTACTGGGACATGAACGACGCCAACCGCGCGTTCGCCAAGCGCTTCGCCGCGGCCAACGGCAACAAGTATCCGTCGATGGTGCATGCGGGCGTGTACGCGGGCGTGCTGCATTACCTGAAGGCGGTCCACGCGCTGAAGAGCGACGACGGCACCAAGGTGGTGGCGAAGATGAAGGAGCTGCCGACCGACGACCCGCTCTTCGGCAAGGGCACGATCCGCGCCGACGGCCGCAAGCTGCACCCGGCATACCTCTTCGAGGTGAAGAAGCCGTCCGAGTCCAAGGGCCCGTACGACTACTACAAGCTGCGCTCCACGATCCCGGCCAACGAGGCGTTTCGGCCGATCGAGCAGGGCGACTGCCCGCTCGTAAAGAAATAGAGCGCAAATCGCGTAGAACGGGATCGGGAACGGGGATCGAGCGGACTTTGCGCCGCTCATCCCCACCGGACGACAGATGACCGAGATCTTTGGCATTTCCCTCCCAGCCCTGTCGGGCCAGCTGCTGATCGGCCTGATCAACGGCTCGTTCTACGCCCTCCTTTCGCTGGGGCTCGCGGTGATCTTCGGGCTCCTCAACATCATCAACTTCACCCACGGCGCGCAGTACATGATGGGCGCGTTCGTGGCGTGGTTCCTCCTGAACAAGACCGGCCTGGGCTACTGGTGGGCCCTCGTCATCGCCCCCATCGTGGTGGGCGCTACCGGCGTCGTGATCGAGCGGCTGATGCTCTCGCGCCTCTACAAGCTCGACCACCTCTACGGCCTGCTGCTCACCTTCGGCCTCGCGCTCATCATCGAAGGCGCCTTCCACCACCAGTACGGCTCGGCGGGGTTGCCCTATGCCATGCCCTCCCAGCTCACCGGCGGCAGCAACCTGGGCTTCATGTACCTGCCGAACTACCGCGCATGGGTGATCGTGGCCTCGCTCGCGATCTGCCTCGCGACGTGGTTCCTGATCGAGCGCACCAAGCTCGGGTCGTACCTGCGCGCCGCGACCGAGAACCCGAGCCTCGTCCAGGCCTTCGGCATCAACGTGCCACGGATGATCACGCTCACCTATGGCTTCGGCGTCGGGCTCGCGGCGCTGGCGGGCGTGTTCGCGGCGCCCATCTACCAGGTCTCGCCGCAGATGGGCTCCTCGCTCATCATCGTGGTATTCGCCGTCGTCGTCATCGGCGGCATGGGCTCGATCATGGGATCGATCGTCACCGGCTTCGGCCTGGGCATCATCGAGGGCCTCACCAAGTACTTCTATCCCGAGGCCTCCAACACCGTCATCTTCGTGATCATGGCCATCGTCCTCATGTTCCGCCCGCAAGGGCTCTTCGGGCAGCGCTAGGATGAGCGAGCCGCAGCCGGTCGCCTCCACCGCCCTCGATCCCGCCTGGGAAGCGCGCTACCAGCGCATCGGCATGGCGGTGATGTTCGCCATCTTCCTCGCGGCGCCCTTCGTGGTTTATCCCGTGTTCCTGATGAAGGCGTTGTGCTTCGCGCTCTTCGCCTGCGCCTTCAACCTCCTGCTGGGCTTCGGCGGCCTGCTCTCGTTCGGCCACGCGATGTTCCTCGGCATGGCGGGCTACATGTCCGCCCACGCCGCCAAGATCTGGGGATTTCCGCCCGAGCTGGCGATCCTCACCGGCATGGCCGCCTCTACCGTGCTCGGCTTCTTCGCCGGGCTGCTCGCGATCCGCCGCCAGGGCATCTACTTCGCGATGATCACGCTCGCGCTCGCGCAGATGGTCTTCTTCTTTTGCCTCCAGGCGCCCTTCACCGGCGGCGAGGACGGCATCCAGGCCGTGCCGCGTGGCAAGCTCTTCGGGCTGGTCAACCTCTCCAACGTCCACGCGATGTACTTCACCGTGCTGGGCGTCTTCACGATCGGCTTCCTCCTCATCCATCGCGTCATCCACTCGCCCTACGGGCAGGTGCTGAAGGCGATCCGGGAGAACGAGGCGCGCGCGATTTCCCTTGGCTACCGCACCGAGCGCTACAAGCTGCTGGCGTTCGTGCTCTCGGCGGGAATCGCCGGCCTGGCGGGCGCCACCAAGGCGATCGTCTTCCAGCTCGCGTCGCTCTCGGACGTGCACTGGACGATGTCGGGCGAGGTGGTGCTCATGACGCTGCTGGGCGGGATGGGGACCATCTTCGGGCCCGTGGTCGGCGCGTTCATCATCATCGCCATGCAGAGCTACCTCGCCGAGCTGGGGGCGTGGGTGACGATCGTGCAGGGCGTCATCTTCGTCGTGTGTGTGCTGGCATTCCGCCGCGGCATCGTGGGCGAGCTCGAGGCCTTCCTGCGCCGCCGCCGCGGCCCCTAGGACCGGCCGGTGACTCCCGGCCATCCCTTCGCGACCGACCTCGACCGCAACGCGGCCAACTACGCGCCGCTCACGCCGGTTTCGTTCCTGAAGCGCGCCGCCGAGGTCTACCCCGGCAAGGTTGCCGTGATCCACGGCGCATCGCGCTTCACCTACGCGCAATTCCACGCGCGCGTGCGCCGGCTCGCCTCGGTACTCGCTGCGCGAGGCATCGGCCGTGGGGCTACGGTCGCCACGATGGCTCCCAACGTGCCTGCGCAGCTCGAGGCCCACTACGCCGTCCCGGCGCTGGGCGCAGTGCTGAACGCGCTCAACTACCGGCTGGACGCCGCCACCATCGCGTTCTGCCTCGAGCATGGCGGCGCGAAGGTGCTCATCACCGATCGCGAGCTCTCGCCCGTGGTCGAGAAGGCGCTGGAGAAGCTGGGGCGCGAGATCTTCGTGGTGGACATCGACGATCCGCTCGCGAGCGGCGGCACGCGCCTGGGACGCCTCGACTACGAAACATGGATCGCACAGGGCGATCCTGGCTTCGAGCTCCCGGGCCCCCGGGACGAGTGGGACTCGGTGGCGTTGCTCTACACCTCGGGCACCACGGGCGATCCCAAGGGGGTCGTGTACCACCATCGCGGCGCATACCTGAACGCCCTCGGCAACGCGCTTTCCTTCGGCCTGTCGCCGCGCTCGGTGTACCTGTGGACGCTGCCCATGTTCCATTGCAGCGGCTGGACCTATACGTGGGCCGTGACCGCGGTGGGCGGCACCCACGTGTGCCTGCGCAAAGTCGATCCGGCGCTCATCTTTCCCGCGATCGCGGAGCACCGCGTGACCCACCTGTGCGGCGCGCCGATCGTGCTCAACATGCTCGTGCACGCGCCCGATGCGGTGAAGCGTCGCTTCGACCATCGCGTCGAGGTGGCTACCGGCGGCGCAGCGCCGCCTTCGGCGGTGATCGAGGCGATGGAGAACATGGGGTTCAACGTGACGCACCTCTACGGCCTGACCGAGAGCTACGGCCCGGCGACCTTGTGCGCATGGCAGGACGGCTGGGACGGCAAGCCGCTCACCGAGCGCGCGCGCCTCATGGCACGGCAGGGCGTGCGTTATCCGACATTGGAGGACCTGCAGGTGGCGGACCCGGAAACCCATCGGCCGGTCCCTCGCGACGGTGCGACCCTGGGCGAGGTGATGCTGCGCGGCAACACGCTCATGAAGGGCTACCTGCGCAACCCGCGTGCCACGACCGAGGCATTCCGCGAAGGGTGGTACCACACCGGCGACCTCGCCGTGTGGCACGCCGACGGCTACATCGAGGTGAAGGACCGCTCCAAGGACATCATCATCTCCGGGGGCGAGAACATCTCGTCGCTCGAGGTCGAGGAGTGCCTGTACCGGCATCCGCAGGTGATGGAGGCAGCGGTGGTGGCGCGCCCCGACGAGAAGTGGGGCGAATCGCCCTGCGCCTTCGTGACGCTCAAGCCGGGAGCGCGTGACGTCTCGCCGGAGCAGATCATCGCCTGGTGCGGCGAGAACCTGGCGCGCTTCAAGGTGCCGCGAACCGTCGTCTTCTGCGATCTGCCGAAGACCTCCACGGGAAAGATCCAGAAGTACGTGCTGCGGGAGCGGGCGAAGGCTCTCTAGGCCCCGTCCAGGCGCTTCAGCAGCGCCTCGATCACGTCGTCGCCTTCGCGGGAGCGCAGGCGGTGGCGTCGAAGCACCGTAGCCAGCTCGCCGGACTTGAATGCGTTCGAGCCCGCCCGGATGAAGATCTCGGCGATGGCGCGCTGCACCGCGAGGTGCGTCGACCGCGCGAAGAGCGCCATGAGGGCCTCGAGCGAGGGCGCGTCATCCACGTGATGGCGGGCCACGACGGCGAGCGCCCGTGCTTGCGCGAGCGGCTGCTTCATTTCGGCGATGGCATCGATCGCGCCGCGCAGGGTCGTTGCCTCCGTCATCGGCCGGTGGCGGAAGTAGGCCTCGGCGATCCGCACCTGCGCTTCGTCGCCGCTCGCGAGCGCGCGCAGCATGCCCGCGCGATGGGGCTCGCTGCCGAGGCAGGCGAGGGCGGCCGCTGCCGGCGTCGAGTGGCCCGCTCGCTTCGCGAGCGCCGCCATCTCGCCGTCGAACTCGCGCCCTGCGTTCAGCCCGCAAACGAGGTCCACCTCGCCGAAGTCGGCCTCCCGCGCCGCGAGCACGTCGCCGATGGTGGCGGCGAGCTCCGCACGGTGTTGCGCGGCATCCAGCCATCCGAGCGAGCGCGCGAGGGCGATCATGCGCACCCGCAGGGCCGGGTCGTGCGTTTCGCGCGCCAGCGCGAGGTAGCTCGATCGAGCGGCGGTGTCGGCCGGGAACTGCCCCAGCGCCTCCGCGACCGCGGGCATCGACCGTTCCTCCTTGGTGAGTGAGCCCACGAAGCGCTCGATGCGGTCGAAAGCCATGCGTACCTCGCCCGCATCGCCCGCGAGGACCGAGCGCATGAAGGACAGCCGGTGCGCACGGTCCAGCGCCTCGTCGTAATAGCGGCAGGCCTCCTCGCGGTACGCCGAGTCCGGGTCACCAGGCTGCTGCCCGCGGGTGGCCACCATGCTGACCGGACCGAAGAGGGCGAGAAGCGGGGCGCTGGGCACGCCGCTGCCCACGGCGCCGATGCCGTGGCTCTCGAAGTGCTTCTCCAGCATCGGACCCGCGACCCGTCCATAGGGCGCGAGCGAAGAAAAACCGTAGATAAGCGGCACGCCCGCGAAGATGCGCCGCATGCGCCCCCGCGCGCTTTCACCGTGGCGCTCGCTCAGTTGCGCGGCGAGCCTGGCCGCCTGGCCGGCTTCCATCCCGGCGCTGCGAAGGCCGCGGACCACTTCCGGCATCGCGCTCACCACCGGCTGCGCCTTGAGCGTGTCGCAGCCGAAGAGGTACACCTCCTTCAGGCGCGAGAAGAGGCCCGAGCACGACTCGCTGCAGGCCGCGCGCTCGAGCTCGTCGACAGGGAGGTGCTCGCCGTGCCTGGAGGAATAGAACTGCGTGCCCGCGAAGTGCCCCGAGACGAGCAGCACGTCGCACTGGACGCCGCGGCGACAGGCATCGCCCAGCCAATCGCTGCGGCCCATCTGCGCGAGCTCGACGAAGCGGTAGCGATCGGCCGGGAGGAAGCGCTTGAAGACGTCGCGCTCGTCGGCGGAGTTGACGGTGATGGTGCAGACGGTTGCCAGGCCGGCGAACGCGGGCGCGGCAACGCCCAGCAGGACGCCGAGAATCAAGCTACGCAGGCGAGCTCCGAATGCCATCCCAATGCCCAAGCCTACTTCTGCGGAGCCAGCGGATCCCTCGCCCCCGGCACGTTGTCCTTGATGGCCTGGTCGAGGAGCTTGCGCGCCATGGGCTGGTGCTGCTCGGCGGCGCGCTTGAGCCAGTAGAGCCCCTTGCGCACGTCCTTCTCCGCCCCGGATTCGCCGTTGAAGAACATCGAGCCCAAATGCGCCTGCGCCGGCGCATAACCTTGCTCGGCGGCGCGGACCAGCCAGTGCTCGGCCATGAGGGCGTCCTGGGGCACGCCATCGCCCGCTGCGTACATGGCGCCCAGCCGCGCCTGCGAGACGGCATTGCCCTTCTCCGCGGCTTTCAGCGACCAGGCGACTGCCTGCTGCGGATCGCGCTTCACGCCCTTGCCGAAGAGGAACATCGTGGCGAGGTTGCTCTGCGCCATCGTGTTGCCCTGCTCGGCGGCCTTCAGGTACCAGGCGAAGGCGCGCCGGAAGTCCGGCGCCGGCGCGGTCTCGTACTGGAAGGCGAGCTGGAACTGCGCCTCGGGGCGTCCCCGGTTGGCGGCGTCCTGCAGCCACTCGAACGCCTTTACCGTGGTGTCCTTGTCGCGAGCGCCGGAGAGCAGCGACACCATCGCGCGCGCACCGGCGTTGCCCCCGGCGGCTTCGCGCTTGGCGAGCGCCTCGAGCGGCGCCATGTCGTCGCCCTGGGCCGCGACGGGCCCCAGCGCCAGCGCAGCCACGACGGCGATCGCGCCAAAAATAGACTTGCGGGCCATCGGCCCTCCCTGGCATTTTTTTGTCTGCCGCTATTGTAGGGCGGCCGGGCGCGCATTCCCCATCCTCCATCCCGCATCCCCGGAGCAATTCGGCTAGAATTCAAACACTCGTTTGAATCCGTTCTGCTCCCCCAATGAAGATCCTGGTGCCGGTGAAGCGCGTCGTCGATTTCAACGTGAAGGTCCGCGTGAAGGCGGACCGCAGCGGAGTCGAGCTCGCGAACGTCAAGATGTCGATGAACCCCTTCGACGAGATCGCCGTCGAGGAGGCGCTGAAGATCCGCGAGTCCGGGAAGGCGACCGAGGTGGTGGTCGTTTCCGCCGGCACCTCAGCTTGCCAGGAGACCCTTCGCACGGCGCTCGCTATGGGCGCCGACCGCGCGATCCTGCTGGAAACCGATGCCGAGCTGCAGCCCCTGGCCGTCGCGAAGCTGCTGAAGGCAGTGGCGGACAGGGAATCGCCCGGCCTCGTCATCCTGGGCAAGCAGGCCATCGACGACGACGCCAACCAGACCGGACAGATGCTGGCCGCGCTGCTCGACTGGCCGCAGGCCGTGTTCGCGAGCAAGGTCGAGCTGCTGGACGGCGCGGCACGCGTCACACGCGAGATCGATGGCGGGCTCGAGACGCTGGAAGTGAAGATGCCTTGCGTGGTGACCACCGACCTGCGGCTCAACACGCCGCGCTATGCCACCCTGCCCAACATCATGAAGGCGAAGAAGAAGCCGCTGGAGACGCTCAAGCCGGCCGACCTCGGCGTCGATGTCGCCCCGCGCCTGAAGACCCTCAACGTCGAGGAGCCGGGCAAGCGCAAGGCGGGCGTGATGGTGAAGGACGTGGCCGAGCTGGTGGACAAGCTCAAGAATGAAGCGAAGGTGATTTGATGGCCGCGCTCGTCATTGCGGAGCACGACAAGACATCCCTCAAGGGCGGGACCGCCAATGCCGTCTCGGCGGCCACGAAGATGGCGGGCGAGGTCCATGTCCTCGTCGCCGGCTCGGGCTCCAGGGCCGCGGCGGAAGCGGCCGCGAAACTCAAGGGCGTGTCGAAGGTGCTGCACGTGGAAGCCGCGCACTACGACGGCGGCCTGGCCGAGAACTATGCCGCGCTCGTCGTCCCGATGGCGAAGGCCTATTCCCACATCGTCGCGAGCGCCTCGGCCTTCGGCAAGAACTTCATGCCGCGCGTGGCCGCATTGCTCGATGTCGCGCAGGTCTCCGAGATCAGCGCGGTCGAGTCGGCCGACACCTTCGTGCGGCCTATCTACGCCGGCAACGCGTTCGCGACGGTGCAGAGCGCCGACGCCATCAAGGTGGTCACGGTCCGCGCCACCGGCTTCGATCCCGTGCCCGAGGGCGGCTCGGCCTCCATCGAAGCGGCGCCCGCGGGCCCCGACAAGGCGCAATCGAAGATGCTTTCGCAGGAGCTCACCAAATCGGCGCGACCGGAGCTGGGCGGCGCGCGCCGCGTGGTCTCCGGCGGGCGTGGACTCGCGAGCGGCGACAACTTCAAGCTGGTCGAGGCACTCGCCGACAAGCTGGGTGCCGCCGTCGGGGCCTCGCGCGCGGCTGTCGATTCGGGCTACTGCCCCAACGATTACCAGGTGGGACAGACGGGGAAAATCGTGGCACCCGAGCTCTATGTCGCAGTGGGCATCTCGGGCGCCATCCAGCACCTCGCGGGGATGAAGGACAGCAAGGTGATCGTCGCCATCAACAAGGATCCGGAGGCGCCGATTTTCCAGGTGGCGGACTACGGGCTGGTGGGGGACTTGTTCACGATCGTGCCGGAGCTCACTGAAAAGCTGTAGACGCGTTTCACCACAAAGACCACGAGAGACCACAGACAGGGCTTGGATTGCTTCGGGGCTGATCTCGGCGACTCGAATACGACGTCGTGCTCTGTGGTCCCTGTGGTCTCCGTGGTTCAAAAGGGGTAGTCATGGCTGAATACCAGGCACCGCTGAAGGACATGCAGTTCGTGCTCAAGCACGTGGTCGGCCTCGACCAGGTCAACACGCTCCCCGGCTGGGAAGAAGTGACCGACGATGTCGTCGACGCGATCCTCGAGGAAGCCGGCAAGCTCGCTTCCGAAATCCTCTCGCCGCTCAACTTCAGCGGCGATCGCAGCGGCGCGAAGTACAACGACGGCCAGGTCACCATGCCCGCCGGCTTCAAGGAAGCCTATCGCCAGTACACGCAGGCGGGCTGGAACAACATCCAGTCGCCGACCGAGTTCGGCGGGCAGGGCTTGCCGCACCTCATCGGCACGCCGGTCGAGGAGATGTGGGGCGCGGCCAACCTCGCCTTCAAGCTCTGCCCCATGCTCACGCAGGGGGCCATCGAGGCGATCCACCACGTGGGCCCCGACGAGCTGCGCAGCCGCTACCTGCCGAAGATGATCTCGGGCGAGTGGACCGGCACCATGAACCTGACCGAGCCGCAGGCGGGCAGCGACCTCTCGCTCGTGCGCACCAAGGCCACGCCGCAGCCTGACGGCACCTACCGCCTCAAGGGGCAGAAGATCTTCATCACCTATGGCGAGCACGACTACACCGACAACATCGTGCACCTGGTGCTCGCGCGGATCGACGGCGCCCCCGAGGGCGTGAAGGGCATCTCGCTCTTCGTGGTGCCCAAGTTCCTGGTGAAGCCCGACGGCAGCCTGGGCGAGAGGAACGACGTGCGCTGCGTCTCCATCGAGCACAAGCTCGGCATCCACGCGAGCCCCACGGCCGTGCTCGCCTACGGCGAGAAGGAAGGCGCGGTCGGCTACCTCGTGGGCGAGGCGAACCGCGGGCTCGAGTACATGTTCATCATGATGAACGCCGCGCGCCTGTCGGTCGGCCTCGAAGGTGTCGCGATCGCGGAGCGCGCGTACCAGCGGGCCCGAGGCTGGTCGCGCGAGCGGCTGCAGGGCCGCCCGGTCGGCGTGAAGGGCGCGGCCACCGCGCCCATCGTCCAGCATCCCGACGTGAAGCGCATGCTGCTCACGATGAAGTCGCTCACCGAGGCCATGCGCGCCCTCGCATACTGGACGTCGGCGATCCTCGACCGTGCCCGCAAGCATCCCGACGACACCGAGCGCAAGCGCTGCCAGGCCATGGTCGACCTGCTGATCCCCGTGGTGAAGGGATGGTCCACGGAGAACGGCATCGAGGTCGCTTCCCTGGGAATCCAGGTGCACGGCGGCATGGGCTTCATCGAAGAGACCGGCGCCGCGCAGCATTTGCGCGATGCGCGCATCACCACGATCTACGAAGGCACCACCGGCATCCAGGCCAACGACCTGGTGGGCAGGAAGGTGGGGCGCGAGCAGGGCCGGACGGCACTGGCGCTCATCGCCGAGATGGACGTCGCGGCCAAGGCGCTGGTGGATTGCAAGAACGTTCATTGTCCGCCCATCGCCGATCGCTTCAGCAGCGCCATCGCTCGGCTGCGCGAGGCCACGCAGTGGATCAGCGAGACCTTCGGCGCCAATCCGGCGGCCGTGGCCGCGGGCTCGGTGTACTACCTCAAGCTCATGGGCATCACCTGCGGTGGCTGGATGATGGCGCGCTCGGCCAAGATCGCCGCCGACCAGCTCGAGGCGGGGCAGGGCGACGCCGCCTTCCTGCGCGGCAAGATCCTCACCGCCCGCTTCTATGCCGACCACATCCTGCCGCAGGCGATGTCGCTTGCGGCGGCGGCGATGCGCGGTGCCGAAAGCGTGCTCGCCGTGGAGGACGCGCTCCTCTGACCGGCTGGCCCACCGTCGTCTTGCTGGCGCTCGCGGTCGCGATGGACGCCGTCGCGGTCTCGATCTGCAGCGGCATGGCTCGGGGGCGCGCGACGTGGGGCGAGTCGCTGCGCATGGGCGGGGTCTTCGCGCTCTTCCAGGCCGCGATGCCGGCGATCGGGTATGCCCTTGGTGCCGGCTTCCGAGGCGCCATCGAGGCCTACGACCACTGGATCGCCTTCGCGCTGCTCGCGGGCGTCGGCGCGCACATGATCAAGGAATCGCTCGATGCCGATGCGCCCTGCAGCCCGGAGCCCTTCGCAACCCGGCGGCTGATCCTCCTCGGGCTGGCCACGAGCGTGGACGCGCTCGCCGTGGGGCTCACGCTGGCGCTGATCGACGTGCCGTTCGCCTTTTCGATCGCGGTGATCGGCCTCGTCACTTTCATGCTGTGCGTGCCCGCGGTCCACGCCGGCGCCCGCTTGGGCTCGCGGTTCGCCAAGGGCGCCGAGGCTGCGGGCGGCATCGTGCTCATCGCGATAGGGTGCCGCATCCTCTGGCAACACCTCGCCTGAGGCCGCCCCCTTGACACCGGGTTAGTATGTAGCCATACAATATGGCCACATACTAAAGGCGGGCCATGGCCAATCCAGTCTCGGTTTCGAAGGCGCTCACCCGGCTGGTCGGGGAAATTTCCCTCAACCGTCCATTCACCGGCCTTCACGAGGGTGCCTTTCTCTCGCTCGTCTGGACGTGGCAGCGCTTGGAGCAGGTCGGGCGGCGATTCTTTCCCGGGCATGGCATCACCGAGGCGCAGTTCAACGTCCTAATGATCCTCGACGACTACGGCGGCCGGCGTTTCCGCCAGCATGAGCTGGCCGAGATCCTGGTCGTGAACAGGGCGAGCGCGGGCAGCGTGCTCGAGAAGATGGAACGCAGCGGCTGGATCGAGCGCAAGCCCGATCCGGACGACCGCCGGGCGATGCTGGTATCGCTCTCCCGCGCGGGCAAGGCGAAGCTCGCCGAGGTCCGCGGTCCCTACTACGAGCTCCTCGGGCGCATCTTCGAAGGCGTGCCGAAACGCGAGCTGCAGGAGCTGATCCTGCTCTGCGACCGGTTGCGCCGCCGCATCGACGAGGTCGCCTCGGACCCGACCGGCGGCAAGGAAGCGGGGCCGGCGTGATCCGCGCGCCGGTGTGGCACCCGGTCTCCCTCGGCCAACGCGGCCTCTGGTTCGAGCAGCAGGCCGACCCCGGGAGCAATGCCTATAACCTCGCCGGCTGCGCTTTCTTCGCCTCGCCCATCGACGCATCGCGACTGCAGGCTGCGATCGATGCCCTGGCCGCGCGCCATCCGTTGATGCGGGCGCGCTTTGCCTTGCGAGGGGAGTCGCCCGCCTGGAACGACGAGGCCCCCGGCCCCGCCTGCCAGCGATTCGAAGCGCCGCACTGGCAAGCGGCGCGCGATCGCGTGGCGGCCACGCTGCTACGCCCCTACGACCTCGAGGCCGAGCCGCCCTATCGCTTCGTCGTCGTGGACATCGCGGCGGGCGGTGCGCTGCTGGGTATCGGCTGCCATCACATCGCCTCCGACCTGCACTCGATCGCGCTCGTCGCCACACAGCTCGACACCGCCTACGGGGACGTGGCGGCGCTGGCCGCGCCAGGGGCTCGTACATACGAGCAATTCGTCGAATGGCAACGCGACACCGACACCCCAGGCCCCGCGGCGTGGTGGCGTGAGGCGCTTGCGGGCGCTCCCATTCCCGCAAGCCTGGGCGACCTCGAATCGGGTGACGGCAGCGAAGGCCGCGCGGCCGAGCGCATCGATTTCTCGCTGGAGGCGGCCACGTGTCAGGCCCTTGCGAGATTGTGCATGGCGAGCGGGGCCACGCCCTTCGGCGTTCTCCTCACCGCCATGCAGGTCGTCCTTGCCGATCACGCAGCCGACTCGCGGGTGGTCGTAGGTGCGCCATCGTCCGGCCGCAACGACCCGCGCGACCGCGGCACCGTGGGCTATTTCGTGAACCTCCTGCCGCTCGCGCTCGAGGCGCATCCGGGGGAGAACGCGTTCCATGTGCTCGAGCGAAATGCGAGGCACGTGCGGGCGGCCCTCGAGCACGGCCAATATCCATTTGCCGCCATGGCCCAAGGTCTGAAAGCCGCGGGAGCGCGGCAGCCGGGCGCGATCGTGCAAGCCACGCTTACGTTCCAGAAGACGGTGGGGGGGCTGCCGGATCCGCTTGCGCGCATGGCGCTCGGCCTTCCCGGAGGCGGCCTTTCGCTCGGAGGCGTGCGCGGCGACTTCGTGCGCCTGCCCGAGTTGCGCGCGCAGTTTCCGCTCGGGATCGCGGTGGCGCCGGTCGATGGCGGCTTCGAAGGTTGCCTCACCTTCGACCCGGCGCGCATCGCGGCGCAAAAGGCGAAGGCGTTCCTCCACGAATGGCTGCAGGTCCTCGAGCGCTGGGGAGCGGCACGCCGCGAGGTCACCGTGGCCGAGCTGCTCGATCCGCGCTCCCCACGCGACCTTGCGACGGCTTTGCTCGAGGCCGCGAAACGCCGGCCGGAATCGATCGCCCTCTTCGCGGACGACGTGACCATCACTTATGGCGAGCTCGACGCGCGATCCGCTTCATTGGCTGCATCATTAGGCGATTCGGGCGTTGCGAGGGACCACCGCGTCGCAGTGGTCGGTGCCGGGGGCGTCGAGACCGTCGTGGCGCTGGTCGCGGTGCTTCGCAGCGGTGCTGCCTTCGTGCCCATCGATGCCGGCGTGCCGGCCGCGCGGATGACGGCATTGCTGGACGCGGCCCGGGTGAGCGTCGTCGTTGCCTGCGAGGGCGCTTCGCTGCCGCCGCTGTCGCTGCCCGTCCTGCGAGCCGCCGAGGCGGTGGGCGGCGGCGCGGCTCCCGCAGTCGAACCGCACCGGGATTCGCCGGCATGGCTCATGTTCACTTCCGGCACCACCGGCGAGCCCAAGGCGGCCCTGGTGCCCCACTCGGCAGCCGTTGCGCACGCGCGAGCCATCGCACGACGCTTCGCGCTGGGCCCCGGCGATCGCGTCCTGCAGTTCGCCTCGCTTTCCTTCGACGAGCACGCCGAGGAAATCTTCCCCACATTGCTCGCGGGCGCTGCGATCGTTTGCCGTCCGCGCATTCGCTTCCAGGACCCCGAGTCGATGCTGGAAGAATTGGAGCGAAGCGGCGTCACCGTCCTTCACCTGCCGACGTCCTATTGGCACTTGTGGATGGACGAGGCGGGCAGCCGCGCGCTGCCGTTCCCACGCGGATTGCGGCTGGTGAATGCGGGCGGTGAATCGCCATCGGCGGCGCGCTTGCGCAACTGGGCGCGACTTGCTCCGGCCAACGTGCGCTGGTTCAACACCTACGGGCTCACGGAAGCCGCCGTGACCTCGTTCGCCTACGAGGCGCGGGGACCGGCGCCGGAGCGGATTCCGGCAGGGCGGCCGCTTTCGGGCGTTCGCGCACGCATCGTGGCTGCCGACGGCGATGATGCCGAGGCCGGCACGCCTGGGGAGCTGCACATCGGGGGCGAGGGCGTGGGCAGCGGCTATTTCGGCAATCCGCAGGCGAGCGCCGAGCGCTTCTACGAGGCGCAAGGCGTTCGCTGGCTTCGCACAGGCGACCTCGCCTTCATCGACGCCGAGGGACAGCTCGTGGTGGTCGGGCGCAAGGACCGCGAGCTGAAGGTGCGAGGTACGCGTATCGACGCGGCCGAGGTGGAGGCGATGCTTGGCAGGCATCCTGCCGTGCTCGAGTGCCTCCTCGCGCGATCCGAGCGCTCGGAGGGCGAGCTCGAGCTGTTCGTCGCGACCCGTCCCGGCCATGCGATCGGCGAGGGCCAGGTGCTCGATTTCTGGCGGGAAACCATGCCCGGCGTGCCGCCCCCGCGCAGCGTGAGCTTCTGCAGTGGCATCCCGCGCACCGCCGGCCGGAAGCCCGACCTTGCGGCATTGCGCGCGATGCATGCGCCGGTGGTCGCATCCGCCGTCCCATCGCCGCCGGCCGACGCGCTTGAAGCCCGCATTGCAGCGATCTTCCGGAGGTTGCTGGGCCGTCCGGTTGCCGATGCGGCCGCGGACTTCTATGCCCTCGGTGGCCACTCCTTGCTCGCGATGCGGCTGGTAGCTTCGGTTCGCCACGAGCTGGGCGTCCCGCTCACCATCGCGGACTTCCTCGCACGTCCCACGATCGCCGGCGTGGCGCTGGCCTGCCGCGGTGCGAAAGCCTCGCCGGAGGCGCCGGTGCATCCGATGCCGGTCGCGGGGACCTATCCGCTGTCGCGGGCGCAATCGCGGTTGCTGGCGATGTCGCGCGCGGCCGGTATCGATCCCATGGCGCGCATGGAGTACGTGCTGCATCCGGGCGTGGACCTGGATCGCCTGCGGCGCGCGTGGCGCGAGGTCGCGGGTGCGCAAACGCTGCTGCACGCCCGCATCGACGAGCGCGGCAACGAAGAGATGGCCCCGGTGCCGCAGGCGCTGGAGCTTCTCGCGGTCGAGGACGATGGCGGCGGATTCTCCGGATCCTTGAAGCGCTCAGCGGATGGTTGGCACCTGGTCGTGCGCGCGAGCCTCCTGGCTATCGATGGAGCCGCCGCGCACGCCTTCATGCGCCGTCTGGCTGACGCATATGAAAACGCGACCGCCGAACCGCCGGGCGGGTATCGGGAGTTCGTGGCCGCCGAAGCGGCATGGCTCGCTTCGGCCGCGCGACCCGCGGCGGCCGCCTTCTGGGAAGAAATCCTCCGGGACGCGCCGGCCCCGATTCGCCTTGCGGGAGCGAAGCCTCGCCGCCAGGACCCGGCGAGTCGCACGATCCGCCTGAGGTTGGGTGACGGCACGCGCGCGAAAATCCTGGCTTTCGCGGTGTCGCGGCGATGCACGCCCTTTGCCGTGCTCCTCTCGGCATTCGCCACCGTGGTCGCGAGGTTCGGCGCGAGCCGTGATCTCGTGCTGGGCGTGCCGGTTTCCGTGGCCGGAGTCCTGGGAGTGGGCGAAGCCCCGGGACCGGCGCTCAATCCAGTGCCGCTGCGCCTGCGCCTCGAGCAACATGAGAATTTCGCCTCGCAGCTTGCCCGCATCCGTGACCTCCTCGCGGCGCTGATGCCGCACGCGGCGCTTCCCATCGAGGAAATCGTCGCAGCGTCACCGCAGTTGCGCAGCTTGCGGCGCGAGCCGATGCCGATCCAGTTCGTCTCGCAGGAGGCCAGCCATGACTCGGGGCTCGTCGCGCGCGAGGTCTCGCACCGCGACGGCTACAGTCCCGCCGAGCTCCTGGTCGGCGTGCGCACCGGTGCGCGCTTCGAGCTTCACTTCGAGTACCGCACCGGCGCCCTGGACGCCTCCGAGGTTGTGGCCCTCGCTCGCGCCTTTCGCTTGCTGCTGGCGCAGGTGCTCGCCGACCCGTGCGCCGACGCGATGAACGCTCGCCTCTTGCCGCGCCGGGCGATCGAGCAACGCGTGCATTCGCGGCCGTCCCGGCACGCCCCCCACTTTCCAACCTCATTGCACACTGGCCTGGAACTCCAGGCGCGCCGCGACCCGGCCCGCGTGGCGCTCGTCCATGCCGGCCACACTCTCACCTACGGCATGCTCGACGCCCTGGCGAAGGCCCATGCCCAATCGCTGATCGACCGCGGCATGCGTCCCGGCGATCGCGTCGAGGTGACCTCGCGCAAGGGGATGCATGAAATCGTAGCGGCGCTCGCAGTGCTCAAGGCGGGCGGCGTATATGTGCCGATCTCGGCCGACATGCCCGCCGAACGCGCGGCCAGGCTGAGGAGCCGCGCCGAGCCCCGCCTCGCCACCGGGGCGCCGGGGCTCGCGCCCGCGGGCGTCGAGTACGTCCCGGTCGACCTTTCTTTGGATGCGCCGTGTGCCGGGCCGCGGATCGCCATCGGTCTGGACGACAGCGCCTACATCCTCTTCACGTCGGGTTCGACCGGGGAGCCCAAGGGGGTCGAGGTTTCCCATCGCGCGGCGATGCTCACCATCGCGGAGATGCTGGGACGCTTCGAGATCGGCCAGCAAGACGTGGTATTCGGGTTCTCCGCCCTCGACTTCGACCTTTCGGTCTTCGACATCTTCGGCACCCTGGCGGCAGGCGCGCGGCTGATGCTGCCCACCTCGACCGAGCGCATGGACGCATTCGCATGGGCCGCGGACGTCCATCAGCACGGCGTGAGCGTGTGGAACTCCGTGCCGGCAGCGCTCGGCATGCTGCTGGATGCCCAGGGCACGCGGCAATGTGCCTCGATGCGCCGGATCCTCGCGAGCGGAGACTGGATCCCGCTCGACCTGCCCGCCCGCGCACGCGCCGCGTTTCCCAACGCCATGTTCGTGGCGCTCGGTGGAGCCACCGAAGCGGCCATCTGGTCCAACTGTCACGTGGTCGAGGAAGTGGACGACTCGTGGCGCAGCATTCCGTATGGCCGGCCGCTGGACGGCCAGGTGATGTTCGTGGCGGAGCCCTCGGGGTGGCCCGTGCCGGCAGGTGTCGTGGGCGAGATCCTCATCGGCGGCGGCGGCCTGGCGAAGGGCTACCACGGCATGCCCGAGCTCACGGCGGAACGCTTCGTGCGAAACGCGGCTTCGGGCGAGCGCGTCTACCGCACCGGAGACCTGGGCCGCCACTTTCCCGATGGCGCCATCGAGTTCCTCGGGCGCGTCGATCGCCAGCTCAAGGTGCGCGGTTTCCGCATCGAGCCCGGCGAGATCGAAGCGGTGCTGTCGCGGCACGCCTCGGTCGCCCGGGTGCTCGTCTCAACGGGGGCTGGCGAAACCCTGGTGGCATATGTCGTGGCGCGAGAAGGCGCATCGCCCGACTTCGACGCGTTGCGTGGCCTCGCACGGGATTGCCTGCCCGAATACATGCGCCCCGGGGTGTATTGCCTGCTCGAGCGACTGCCGCTCACCGCGAACGGGAAGGTGGACATGGCCGCGCTTCCGGCGATCGGCGAGGCGGCCGCGCATGCGGCGCAAGGGGCGCTGGGTGGCGAGCTCGTAGGCGCCGAGCGCCGGATCGCCGCGATCTGGCACGAGCTCCTGCCGATGCGGGCGCCGCAGCGCGATACCGATTTCTTCGCCGCCGGCGGGCACTCGCTGCTTGCGGTGCGGCTGCTCGCCCGCGTGCGGCAGGAGCTCGGCATCGAGTTGTCGTTGCCTGAGTGGTTGCGCGAGCCCACGGTCGCGCACCTTGCGCGCATGGTGTCGGACGGGGGCGGGCAGAAGCGTCCGGTGCGCACGATCGCAGCGCTGCGCGAAAAGGTCCGGCTCGCCGAATCGATCCGCTTCTCGATTGCGCCCGATGCCGGCAAGGAGGTCGTGCTCGTGACGGGCGCGGCGGGCCTTATCGGACGCCGACTCGTGGCAGAGCTCGCGGCGGCGGGGGAAACCCGCATCGTCTGCCTTGTCCGCGCCGGGGGCGAGGGCGCGAGCGAGGCGCGAATCCGCGAGGCCGTCGCTTCACGCGGCGCGCCCATGCCGCAACGGTTGCACGTGATCGGGGGGGACCTGGAGCAGGTGCGATTCGGCCTGCCGCCCGCCGCCTTCGAGTCCCTCGCGGCGAACGTCTCGCGCATCTTCCACGTGGGCGCGCGCGTGAACCTGGTCGCGAGCTACGAAGCGCTCGAGGCGGCCAATGTCGGCGGCACCCACGAGGCGATCCGGCTGGCTGCCGCCGCGGGCGCCACGCTGCACCACGTGTCGAGCGTGGGCGTCTTGCCATATGGCGCGGGGCGGCGCGTGTTGGAGTCCGATCCCATCGACGTCGAAGGCGAGCTCATGACCGGCTATTGCGAAAGCAAGTGGGTCGCCGAAGGGTTGGTTCGCCTGGCAATGGGCCGCGGCCTGCGCGCGACCATCCACCGGCCGGGCCTCACGCTGGCCGCCGAGGACGAGGCGCGTGGCGGCTCGGTGCTCGCGGCGTTGCTGGCGCTGGTCGCCCAACTGGGCGCGCTTCCCAAACTCGCAATCCCGGTGGACATCGTCGATGCCGACTATGTCGCCGGCGCATTGGTGCGGATCGCGGCGAATCCCCGCGCCCTCTCCGGCACCTTCCACCTCACGCATCCGCAGCCCGTGATGTTGCCCGAGCTTGTCGCGCACCTCGCGCCGGCGGGGCTGGAGATCCCCTTCGAGGATTACGAATCCTGGCGCGAACGGCTCGGCGCGATCGTGCCATCGCTGCAGGATGAGGGGCTGGCCGCTCTCGCCGCGCTCATCGCCTCCCACGACGAGCGCTCCATCACCCCGGCCACCGTGGATTGCTCCCAGGCGTTGCGGATGCTGGGGCCGGCGCCGCTTGAATGCCCCGCCGTCACGCGCCTCGTGGCCCCGCTGCTGCTTGCCGGCAGTCCCGCCGAAGTCATGGCCCCGGCGACGCCATGAGCGCGCGCCTGCATGTCGAAGGCACCGAGGTCCACGTGTGGACGTGCGCCGATGCAAGGCTGGCCTGGCTCGCGGTTTTGTCCCGGTACGAGGACGCCATCGAGTCGCGCCTGCGTCGCACTGTCCTCGGCAAACCGTTTCTCGCAGGCACCAGCCTGCGATTCAACCGCTCGCGCAGCCATGGACGTTGCGTAGTGGCGGTGTCTCGCTTCGAGATCGGTATCGACCTGGAGCGGGTCGAACCGTTGGCCGATCTCGCCCCCCTGGTGGAAGCCACGTTGACCGCGCGCGAGCGCGATGCCTTCGAACGCATGCCGCAAGGGGAGCGGCTCGCCTTCTTCTACCGGTGCTGGACACGCAAGGAGGCGCGGTTGAAGGCGGCAGGAGTCGGTCTTCGCCAGGATCCCCGCGGCGTTGAAACGAACGATGGGTTGTCGGGTTGGCGCTGGTCGGAGTCCGACCCTCCTGCCGGTTACGCGATGGCGCTCGCCGCGCGGCTGCCGTTCACGGTCGCCAACCAGGGCGAGGCCTGAATTCGGTGCGAAGGAACGCCACGCGCGCGCGCCGGTCCGACCGCCATGGCGAAGGCGGCGCAGGAAATCGTGAAGGTCGGTGGGCGGGAGGTTGCGCTTTCCAACCCCGACAAGATCCTCTTTCCCCGGGCGGGACACACCAAGCGCGACCTCGTGCGCTACTACCTCGACGTGGCCGATGGCGCCTTGCGGGGCGCGGGCGGCCGACCGAACATGATGGTGCGTTACCCCAATGGCGTGGAGGGCGATTTCTTCTACCAGAAGCGCGCGCCCGAGTCGCGTCCGGCCTGGGTCGAGGTGGCGACGATCCGCTTTCCCTCGGGCCGCACCGCCGACGAGGTCGTGCCGCGCGAGGCCGCCACGCTCGCATGGATGGCGAACCTGGGTTGCCTCGAGCTGCATCCGCATCCGGTGCGCGCCGGGGACCTCGACCATCCCGATGAGCTGAGGGTCGACCTCGACCCGGTCGAGGGCGTGAAATGGCCGCAGGTCCGCAAGGTGGCGCTCGTCGTGCACGAGGCGCTGCAGGACTTCGGGCTCATCGGCTGGCCCAAGACCTCCGGCAAGACCGGCATGCACATCTACGTGCGGATCAAGCCCCGCTGGGCTTACGACCAGGTGCGTCGTGCGGCGCTCGCGCTGGCGCGCGAAGTCGAAGCCCGCGTGCCGAAGCTCGCGACCACCAAATGGTGGAAGGAGGAGCGGCGCGGCGTCTTCATCGACTACAACCAGAACGCGCGCGATCGCACGATCGCCGCAGCCTACTCGGTGCGGCCCACGCCGGATGCGAGGGTTTCGGCGCCTCTCGACTGGGACGAGGTTGAATCGGCCGATCCGCGCGACTTCACGCTCGCCACCATGCCGGCACGCTTCCGGGAGGTCCGCGACCGCCATCGCGGCATCGATCGGCGCGCCTGCTCGCTGGAAGCGTTGCTCGACTTGTCGGCGCGCCAGGAGCGCGAGGGGCAAGGGGATGCGCCATGGCCGCCGCACTACCGCAAGGCGCTCGACGAGCCGCCGCGAGTGGCGCCCTCGCGGCAGGCAAGGAAAGGCAGCTAGCAGCCGAGTGCTATCTTTGCCCCATGGCGCGGATGGGGAAACCCAAGGCAGGAGTTCTCGAGGACCGTTTGACGCCCGGCCCACGAACGCTCGCCCATCGGGCGGTCCTTTCGCTGGCGTCCGTCCTGCTCCTTGCGATGCTCGCGTGCGGCTACGTGGTGCACGGATTCAACGAGCTCACGACCGCCGCCGCCGAGCAACGCCGCATCAGCGAGGCGCTCGAGCATGCCAACGCCCTGGACACGCTGACGCTGCGCTCGATCGTGTTGCTGGAGCAGCACATCGACGTCCCGGACTCGAGCCGACTGAACGCGCTCGCCGGTCTGCGGGAAGAAGCCCGGATCAGGACCGGCAAGCTGCGCGCCATCACGGCGTTGCCGCGGGTAACGCACCTCCTCGACGAGTACGAGAAGCTGCAACCATTCCGGATTTCGCTTGCCGACCGCATGATCGAGGCGGGGGAAACGGCCGGCGGCATGTTCCTGATCCGCCAGCAGCGCGATGCGCTCGACCGGCGCGCGCAGCGCTTCATCGACGAGATCGTCGACGTGGAGGTGAAGGCGATGAACATCTCGGTCCGGGATATGGAAGCGCTCAGCGCCGACCTCAGGCGCAACAGCGTGATGCTCTTCGCCGGCCTCATGGTCATCACCCTCGCGATTTCGATCGCCATGGCGCGCGACATCTCCTCTCGGCTCCTGCCGTTGGTCGCAATGGCGGAGGAGGTGAGCCGAGGTCGCTTCGCGACGCGCATCCCCGTCCGGGGCAGGGACGAGATCTCCACCCTTTCGCAGACCTTCAATCACATGGCCGAGCGCCTGTCCGAGCTGGACAAGGCCAAAGACGAGTTCGTGGCGCTCGCATCGCACCAGCTGCGCACTCCGGCCACGGCGGTGAAAGCGAACCTGGCGATGTTGCTCGACGGATATTTCGGCCCCCTCACCGCCGAGCAACGCGAATACGTGCAGGACGCCTACGATTCCAACGAACGGCAGATGGATGTGATCGACGACATCCTCAACGTTGCGCGGGCCGAGACTGGTCGGTTGAGCATCGACAGAGCCCTGTCTGACCTGGGCGCGCTGGCCGCCGATGCGATCGCCGAGCATCGCTTCGGCATCGCGGCGCAGGGCCAGGCGCTCCAGGTGGAGCTGCCTCCCGAGCCCATCGAGATGGCTCTCGATGCCCGCAAGATCAGAATGGTGCTGGACAACCTGCTCAGCAACGCGAGCAAGTACACGCCCCAGGGGGGAACGATAAGGATCGCCGTGAGAAGGACGGCGGGCGGCGCGGAGGTCGTCGTGGCGGACAATGGCGTCGGCATCGCGCCTCACCAACGGGACTTGTTGTTCCGCAAGTTCTCCCGCATCGACAACGCCCTGTCGACCTCTGCAGGCGGGACAGGCCTCGGACTGTATCTTGCCGACAAGGTCGTGAGGCTGCATGGCGGCGAAATATCCGTACAATCCGCCGAAGGGGAAGGGTCGACCTTCCGCGTTTTCCTGCCCACGGAGTGACCATGGCACGCGTGCTCATCGTCGAGGACAACGCCGCACTGCAGAAGATCTACGTGACCCTTCTCACCAAGGAAGGCTACGACGTCGATTTCGCAAGCGACGGCCGCGTCGCGCTGGAGAAGGCCGAGAAGCGCCCGCCCGATTTGATCCTGCTGGACATGATGATGCCGAACCTGGACGGGGTTGGATTCCTGCGAGCCTACGACCTGCAAGGCAAGCACCCTGGGGTGAAGGTCGTCGTGTTCAGCAACACCGAAGTGCCCGGCAAGGTGAAAGAGGCGCTGGAGTTGGGCGCTTCGAGGTACATGACCAAGTACAACTTCACGCCGAAGGACATGGTCGGGCTCATCCGCGACATGCTCAAGGCGTAGCCCGCCTCCGGGTCAAACCCTTGCCCGCGCCGAATACCTTCTCGAGCTCGAACGGCTTGGTGACCGCGAGCTGCTCGTAAGTGCATTCGCACGGAGGCTTGTCGGGCCGCCAGCGCAGGAAGATCGCGGCATGGCGGAAGCGATCGCCTTGCAGGTGGTCGTACTTCACCTCGGCCACGCGCTCGATGCGAAGCGGCTCCCATGACAAGTCCTTGCCGGCGCTCCAGCGGCTCTGCCCGCCCGGCATGCGCATCGCCTCGTGCGCCGCAGCCTGGCCCCATTCCCGCCACGGGTGGTCCCTCATTGCATTCCTGCGCAGCGGCTCGAGCTCCTTCGCCAGCGCGCGGCGCTTTTCCATGGTGAACGAGGAGGTGACGCCTACGTGGTGGAGGGTGCCGCGATCGTCGTAGAGGCCCAGCAGCAGGGAGCCCACGATGCCTTCGCCGGCCTTGTGCCAGCGAAAGCCGGCGACCACGCAATCCGCGCTCCTCACATGCTTCACCTTGAGCATCGCGCGCTTGCCCGGCTGGTAGGGCGCATCCGCGAGCTTGGCGATGACGCCATCCAGGCCCGCGCCCTCGAACTGCTCGAGCCACTCGAGGGCGCGCTTGCGTTGCCGCGTGACCGGCGTGAGGTAAAGGGGCGGGCTCGCTTCAGCAAGGAGCACCTCGAGCCTTTCGCGCCGCACCGATTGCCCTTCGGCCATGAGGCTTTTGCTCCGTTCGGCCAGCAGGTCGAAGGCGACGAAGGCGCTGGGCGTCTCGCGTGCGAGCTTCTCGACGCGCGAGGCCGCCGGGTGCAGCCGCATCTGCAGCGCGTCGAAGTCGAGCCCGCTGGGCGTCGCGATCACGATCTCGCCATCGAGCACGCAGCCGACGGGCAAGGCCGCGAGCAACGCCTCGTGCAGCTCCGGGAAGTAGCGATCGAGCGGGCGCAGGTCGCGGCTCTGGATGAAGATACCTTCCCGGTCGCGGAAGACGAGCGCGCGGAAGCCGTCCCACTTGGGCTCGTAGAGGAACTCTCCTTCGGGCGGGACCTCCTCGGCGACCTTGGCGAGCATCGGCTCGACGGGCGGCGAGACCGGGCCCGGCTTGGGACGCGCGGCCATGGGATGAAGACCGCGCACTGGTTATGATGGTTCGATGGAAATCGCGATCACGCTCGAGGCGCCCAGCCTCGAGGCCCTGCCGCAGTACGCCGAGGCGTTGCGCCGCGGGTGGTCGCCCAACCGGGCAGGGGGCGACGACATGGCGCGCGAGCAGCTGGAGGCGATCGAGAAGGACCCGGCCGCATTCGTGGCGCGCCAGGTCGATCCCGACGCCAAGGGGCCGCCAGTCAAGCTTCCCGACGGCACGCTGGTGCCGCGCCTGCCGGGCTACGTGTTGTGGATCTGGGATGGCGCCTTCAGCGGCATCATCGGCCTGCGCTGGCAGCGCGGCAGCGACGAGCTGCCCGCGCACGTGCTCGGCCACATCGGTTATTCGGTCGTGCCGTGGAAGCGCGATCGCGGCTACGCGCGGCGTGCCCTGGCGCTCATGCTCGAGCGCGCGCGCGGAGAGGGGTTGGGCAGTGTCCAGCTCACGACCGATCCCGACAATGTGGCCTCGCAGCGCGTGATCGAAGCCAACGGCGGGGTGCTGGTGGAGCGCTTCACCAAGACGGCGCACTACGGGGGCACGCCGGGATTGCGTTATCGCATCGCCCTCGCACGCTGAACGATCAGGCGGCGTCCTGGGCGGCCTGGGCCTCGACGGCCTGCGCCAGCTCGCCGCGGTAGGAAATGTGCGACTTGCCGTCGTCGCGCCCCATTTCCTTGGCCACGTACATCGCCTTGTCGGCGTCGGCCAGCACGCCCAGCGCACCGGAGCCGAAGCGGTATTCGGCGACGCCGCAGCTCACCGAAAGCCGTACCTCCAAGCCGGGCGCGATCTCGCAGGGACTGGAGGAGATCGCCTTCACGATGCGCTCCATCACCATCTTGAGCGCGCGATTGCGGTGCAGGCCGACGATGAACTCGTCCCCGCCCCAGCGCGCCACCCAGTCCCCGCGGCGCGTGTTGAGCTGCAGCAGCGCCGCCACGTGCGAGATGCAGGCGTCGCCCGCGCTGTGCCCATGGCGATCGTTGATCTGCTTGAACTTGTTGATGTCGAAGAACGCGAGCTGGAAGGTCTGCAGGTCGCGCTCGGCGCGCGCGACTTCTTCCGCGAGGCGCTTTTCCCCCGCGCGGCGGTTGTAGATGCCGGTGAGGTCGTCGGTGTCGGAGACGCGCTCGAGGCGGTTGATGGTCTCGTGCAGCTGGGCGAGCGTGTACTGGGTGCCCTCCATCAGCTTGCCCGCGCGGTCGGGGAAGGCGATCGGCAGGTCCGGCAGCTGGCGCTTCTCGATGTAGTTGCGCAGGGCCTCGGCGGTGAGGTCGATGGGCACCAGCAGCTCGCGCAGGATCCAGAGCGTGCCGAGGAAGCCCGCGAAGCACGCGAGCACCAGCGCTGCGAGCACCGGGTACATCGTCGACCAGTCGGCGCGCGCGAACAACAGGTACACGATGAAGGTCGCGAGGGGTATCAGGATGCCCACGAAGGCGGCGAGAGCGAACTTGCCGGCATAGCTTTCGCGCAGCACGCCGAGCGCGTCGAGCTTGCGGTAGAGCGCCATGCGCTCGAGGACACCGCGGCCCGGTTGCACCGTGCTGATCATGTCATCTCCCCGTTTCGCGCATTTTAGCTCGGTGCGTCCGGGCGCGCCTCAGGCCACGGTATTGCGCATGACCCCGATGCCCTCGACCTCGGTTTCGAGCAGGTCGCCGGGCTTCAGGAACTCGGGCGGCGTGCGGGCGTAGCCCACCCCCTGGGGGGTGCCGGTGGAGATGACGTCGCCCGGCTCGAGGGTCATTCCGGCGGAAAGCTCGGCGATCAGGCGCGGCAGCTTGAAGTAGAGGAAGCGCGTGTTCGAGTCCTGCTTCACCTGGCCGTTGACCCGCGTGCTCACGCGAACATGGTCCGGATCGAATCCGTCGCCTGCGGTCACGATGCAGGGGCCCATGGGGCAGGTGCCGTCGAAGCTCTTGCCCTTGTGCCACTGCCCGCCGTGGCGGCGCTGCACGTCGCGGATCGAGATGTCGTTGATGACCGTGTAGCCGAAGACGTGGCTCATCGCCTCGGCCTCCGCGATGTCCTTGCCGGCCGTGCCGATGATCATCCCCAGCTCCACCTCCCAGTCCATGGCCGTGGAGACGTGGCTCGGGAAGGGGATCGCATCGAAGGGACCTGTGACGGTGGTGGGCACCTTGCTGAAGAAGACCGGGTGCTTCGGCAGCTCGCGGTCGTCGTGCAGCTTCTTCGCGCCTTCCTCGAAGTGCTCGAGGTAGTTCCAGCCGACGCAGAACACGTTCTTGGCCGGCCGCGGGATGGGCGCATGCAGCTTCACATCGGCCAGCTCGAGAGATGCCGGCGGCCTGGCAGCCAGCTCGCGCAATCGAGCGAGCATCGGCGCTCCTGCGCGGATGAGCCCCAGCATGCTGGAAGTTTCCGCGCCATGGCCGAGAACCGCGGGGATGTCCACGATCCGCTTGCCCTCGAGCAGCAAGCCGGGCACCGCATCGCCCTGAGCCGACCGGCCATCGGAGGCGAGCCGTGAAAACGTGACCAGCTTCATGGGGATTTCCGGCCTTCCTTGCCGAGGTGGGCGAGGGGATGCCGATCGGGTGCCCAGCGCGAACGGAAGAAGCGCTCGACGCTTTCGGGCGCGACCTCTTCCAGCGTGGGCGGCCGCCAGCGGGGCGTGTTGTCCTTGTCGACGATGCGGGCGCGGATGCCCTCTACGATGTCGCCTTGGTCGAAGCAGCCGTGGATCAGGTCGAGCTCCATGCGGAAGCAATCGGCGAGCGCCATCGTGGCGCCGCGCCTGAGCTGCTCGAACGTGACGCACAGCAGCGTGGGCGAGCGCGCCCTCAGGGCGGCCGCGGTGGCGCGGGCCCATTCACGCTGGTCCGGCGAGGACTCGGCCTCGAGGGAGCGCACGATGTCGAGCACCGAATCGCCGCCGAAGTGGCGGTCGACCAGGGGACGAAGCTTCTCCAGCTCACCCGGCTCGGGCTGCTCCCGTTGGCTCGAGCGGTATTCGTCGGCCAACCCGGCATAGAGCGCGTCGGCGGCATTGATGGTCGGGCCGAGGAGTCCCAGGTAAAGGCCGATGCGCCCCGGGCAGCGCGGCAGGAACCAGCTCGCGCCCACGTCGGGAAAGAGCCCGATGATGGTTTCGGGCATCGCCATGCGCGTGCGGTCGCCGACGATGCGCCGCCGCGCGCCCTGCGCGATTCCCATTCCCCCGCCCATGACGATGCCGTCGATGAAGGCGGTCACCGGCTTGGGATAGGTGTGGATGCGGTAATCGAGCGAATACTCGAGCTGGAAGAACTGGTGGTGGCCGTCGGCGTCCGCGCTCATCTCGCGGTGCAACGCGCGGATGTCGCCGCCTGCGCAGAATGCGCGGCTCCCGGCGCCCCTGAGGTGGACCGCCTCGATCGCGGGATCGTCCTGCCAGTCGTCGAGCAACGTTGCGAGCCCACGAAGCATGCGCTCCGAGAGCGCGTTGTGGACCTCCGGGCGGTTGAGCGTCACGGTGGCCACGCCCTCGCGCGACTCGGCCAGGAGCTCGGGCGCCGCCGGCGTGACGGTCGGCTCGCTCAATCGTTCTTCCATTGCGCCTTCCGCTTCTCGAGGAAGGCGGCAACGCCTTCGGCCTGGTCGGGGTGGTCGAAGAGCTCCATGAAGCGTTCACGCTCCTGCGCGAGGCCCGCACGCAGCGGCACGCCGTCGCGCGCGTTGTGGATGAGCGCCTTGCAATATTCGATGGCGCGGGGGGAGAGCGTGGCCACGCGTTCGGCCATCGCGGCGGCAACCTCGACCGCCGTGCCTTTCGCGACCACCTGCTGCACGAGCCCGATGCGCTCGGCGGTCGCGGCGTCCACGCGCTCGTTGGTGAGGATCATCCGCTTGGCCCATCCCTCGCCCACGAGGCGCGGCAGCATCTGCGTGCCGCAGCCGCCCGGAAGCAGCCCGACCGCCGGTTCGGGCAAGCCGAGCTGGGCGTGCTCCTCGGCGATGCGGATGTCGCAAGCCAGCGTGCATTCCAGTCCCCCGCCCAGGGCGTAGCCGTTGATGGCTGCGATGGTCACGAAGCGCGATTGCATCAGCGCGCCGAAGGCGGCGGCGAAGCGGGCGATGAAGTGGCGCGCCAGGACCTTGTCGGAGCGGAAATTCTCCAGCTTGGCGCCGGCCGAGAAGAATTTCGTTCCCGCGCCGGTGAGGACCGCGGCGTAGATCGAGCGATCCGCATCGAGGGAGCGCACCAGGTCTTCGAGCTGGCCCAGGGATTCCGGCGTCCAGGTGTTGGCCGGGGGATCATCGAGCGTGATGAACGCGGTATGGGCGCGGACCTCGTGGCGGATCATCGCGTCTTCAGGTACTGCAGGATCACGCTCGAGAAATCCTTCGCGCCGTTGCCGTCGGCCGAATGCTTCTGGTAGATCTGCTGCGCGAGCGCACCGAGCATCACCGGCTGGCCCGCGGACTTCGCGGCATCGGTCACGAGCGTGAGGTCCTTCAGCATCAGGTCTGCGCCGAAGCCGCCGCTGTAGCCGCGCGCGGCGGGGACGTTTTCCATCACGCCGGGATACGGGTTGTAGGTATCGCAGCTCCACGAGCGCCCGCTCGAGGTGTTGGCGATGCCGGCGAACACCTTGGGGTCCATGCCGAGCCGTGCCGCGAGCGCCATGCCCTCGGCGGTGCCGATCATCGAGATGGCCAGCATCATGTTGTTGCAGATCTTGGCGACCTGGCCGTTGCCGGGGCCGCCGCAGTGCACGATGTTCCGGCCCATCGCCTGCAGGATCGGCCGGGCGGCCTCGAAGTCGCGCGATTCACCCCCCACCATGAAGGTGAGCGTTGCCGCTTCCGCGCCGCCTACGCCCCCCGATACCGGCGCATCCACCATGGGGCATTGCTTCGCCTTCGCGTCCATGGACACTTCCCGAGCGGTGATCGGGTCGATGGTCGAGCAGTCGATGAGCGGCGTGCCGGGCGCGGCGGCGGAGAGCACGCCGTACTCCGAGAGATAGGCGCTGCGCACATGGGGCGAGGACGGCAGCATGGTGATCACCACCTCCACGCCACGCGCGCAATCCGCGGGCGACGTGGCGGCCTCGCAGCCCAGGTCGGTGAGCTTCTTCACCAGCTCCGGAACGAGGTCGTAGACCTTGAGCGAGTGCCCGGCCTTCAGGAGATTGCGGGCCATCGGGTTGCCCATGTGCCCGAGACCGATGAAGCCGATTTTCATGCGGGGACCGTCCCGGAGTCTTCGCGAAAAGTCGGGCGCGAAAAACCGGGACTGTCCCCGGTTTTCGGCGGTGTCATTTCAGGCTGATCGTCGTGTGTATCCCCGTCGACACCTCGTCCTCGAACCAGCGCGCGGTCACGGTCTTCACCTGCGTGTAGAACTGCACCGCCTGCTTGCCGTAGGGGCCGAGGTCGCCCAGTTTCGAGCCGCGCGAGCCCGAGAAGCTGAAGTAGGGCACCGGCACCGGGATGGGCACGTTGATGCCGACCTGGCCCACGTCGATCTCGTTCTGGAACTTGCGCGCGGCAGCGCCCGACTGCGTGAAGATGCCGGTGCCGTTGCCGTAGGGATTGCGATTGATGAGGTCGATGGCTTCGTCCAGCGTGTCGACGCAGACGACCTGGAGCACGGGCCCGAAGATCTCGGTCTGGTAGGTCTTGTGCTCCGGCTTCACGCCCGAGATCACCGTGGGGGCGATGAAGTTGCCCTGGGGATAGTTGGGGATCTTCGGGTTGCGGCCGTCGAGCTCGATCTTCGCGCCCTCCGCCGCGGCCTGGTCGATCAGCGATTCGATGCGTTGCTTCGCCTGCTTCGAGACCACGGGTCCCAGGTCCGCGCCCGTTTCGGTGCCTGCGTTGACCTTGAGGCTCTTCGCCTTCTCGACGATGTCGGGAATCCACTTGGACGCTTCGCCCACGAGCACCGCGACGCTGGTGGCCATGCAGCGCTGGCCGGCGGCGCCGAATCCTGCGCCGACCAGGGCGTTCAGCGAATGCTCCTTGTTCGCATCGGGCAGCACGACGGCGTGGTTCTTGGCGCCCATCATGCATTGCGCGCGCTTGCCGTGGTTGCTCGCGAGCTTGTACACGTACTCGCCCACGTTGCAGGAGCCGACGAACGACACCGCCTGGATCCTGGGATGCGTGCACAGCGCATCGACGGCTTCCTTGCCGCCATGGACCACGTTGAGCACGCCGGCCGGCACGCCGGCTTCCATGGCGAGCTCAGCCAGCATCATGGTCGTCATGGGGTCCTGCTCGGAAGGCTTGAGCACGAACGTGTTGCCGCACACGATCGCCATCGGGAACATCCAGAGCGGAATCATCGCCGGGAAATTGAAGGGCGTGATGCCCGCGCACACGCCCAGCGGCTGGCGGATGAAGTAGGTATCGACTCCCGTGGCCACATTCTCGGCGATCTCGCCCAGCGTGAGCGTGCCGATCGAGGCGGCGTGCTCGACCACTTCCAGCCCGCGGAAGACATCGCCCTCGGCATCGGGCAGCGTCTTGCCCTGCTCGGCAGTCAGGGTAGCGGCGAGCTTCTTCATGTCGCGGCGAATCAGCTCCTGCAGCTTGAGCATGATCCTCGCGCGCTGCCCGATGGGGACGTTTCGCCACGTCCGGAATGCGGCCTCCGCGGAACGCACGGCGGTGTCCACCTCGTGCGCGCCGCACATCGGCACGCGCGCGAGGACCTCCTGGGTGGCGGGGTTGACGATGTCGCGCCAGTCGCGCGCCTTCGATTCGATGAACTGGCCGTCGATGAGCAGCTTGACGGTTCCGGGTGTCGCGGCGCGGGGATTGGCGGCCATGGGAGCTCCTCTGGGGTTACCTGCAAATTATATTCCGCCGGCCGGTGGCGCCGGCCGCCTGAGGCATTGCTCCTATAATCGCGGCAACTTTCGTCCCTCATCCCTCATCCCTCATCCCTCATCCCCGATTCATGGCCCGCAACACCAAAGTCGAAGCCGACCACGACGCCCCTCCCATCACCCAGATCCTTGCCAGGTTCGTCGCCAGCCATCCTTCGAAGGGCTGGAGCGAGGCGGTCGAGCACGAGGCCCATCGGACCTTCCTGAACTGGGTCGGCTGCGCGGTCGGCGCGGCGAAGCATGAAACCGCGGAGGCGGCGCTCGCCGGCGTTCGGATGCTGCAGCCCGCGCCGCAGTCGAGCGTTCTCGGGCGCGACGACAAGGTGGACATGGCGAGCGCGGCGCTGGTGAACGGCATCACCTCGCACACCTTCGATTTCGACGACACGCACCTGAAGACCATCATCCACCCCGCGGGGCCGGTGGCTGCAGCGCTGCTCGCGCTGGGCGAAGTCACAGGCGCTTCGGGCCGCCAGATGATCGACGCCCTGGTCCTTGGGATCGACGTGGCCTGCCGCATGGGCAACTGCATCTATCCCGAGCATTACGACCGGGGCTGGCACATCACGGGCTCCACCGGCACGCTGGGCGCCGCGGCGGGATGCGCGCGGCTCATGGGACTCGACGAGAAACACACGGCGTGGGCGCTCGGCATCGCTGCGTCACAGCCGGTGGGCATGCGCGAGCAGTTCGGATCGATGACCAAGCCGTTCCATCCGGGTGCTGCGGCACGCGCGGGCCTTACCTCGGCGCTGCTTGCGAAACACGGCTTCACCGCGAGCGCCAGGGCGCTCGAGGCGCCGCGGGGCTACGCGCAGGTGGTCTCGCCCAAGCACGACTGGAGCGAGATCACCGGCGAGCTCGGCAGCCGCTTCGAGATTTCCTTCAATACCTACAAGCCGTTCGCCTGCGGCATCGTGATCCACCCGACGATCGACGCGGCCACCCAGCTGCGCGCGCAGGGCGTGAAACCGGCGGACGTGGAACGGGTCGAGCTGCGGGTGCACTCGCTGGTGCTCGAGCTCACCGGCAAGAAGGAGCCCCAGGACGGGCTGCAGGCCAAGTTCAGCGTGTACCACGGGTTCGCCGCGGGGCTGATCTTCGGGCGCGCGGGCGAGGACGAGTACCAGGATGCGATCGTCACGCGCGAGGACATGGTGGCCCTGCGGCGCAAGGTCGTGGCCACGGTGGACGATTCGATCGACGAGGCCTCGGCCGAGGTGACCGCGATCCTCGCGGATGGGCGCAGGGTGCGCGTCGTGGTCGAGCACGCGATCGGATCCCTCGAGCGCCCGATGACCGATGCCGACCTGGAAGGCAAGTTCCACACGCTTGCCGATCCGGTGATCGGCGCGGCGAAAGCCGATTCGCTCATCGCGGCCTGCTGGAGGCTTGCGGGAATGAAGGATTTGCGCGCGCTCGGCGCGGAGGCACGGCCATGAGCATGTCGATCGGGCCCGGTCCGGGACACTTCGGAGAACCGGGGACAGACCCCAGACGTCATCAACCGGGGTCTGTACCCATCATCGTCGTCCTCGACGATTACGAGGACTCGCTGCGAAGGACGGCCGACTGGTCGGCGCTCCAGTCGCGCGCCGAAGTGCGCTTCCACACCGAGCGCCTGCGCGGCGATGCGCTCTACGGCGCCATCAAGGATGCCGATGCCATCGCGCTCATCCGCGATCGCACGCCGTTCAGCGCGGAGCTGATCGGCAAGCTTCCCAAGCTCAAGTTCTTCGTCTTCACCGGGGCGCGCAACACCACGCTCGACCAGGCGGCGATGCGCGCTCGCGGCATACCGATCGCCCACACGGAGATGGGGGAATCCAAGGCGAGCACCACCGAGATGACGTGGGCTCTGATCCTGGCCGCGGCCAAGCGCCTGGAGGAATACATGGCGCTGGTGCGCGCGGGGAAGTGGCGCGACGGCAAGGCGTTGCCCCTCGTGCTTTCGGGCGAGCGGCTGGGCCTCATCGGCTTCGGCGGCATCGGCAAGAAGGTGGGCGAAGCGGGGCGCGCATTCGGCATGGACGTGGTCACCTGGAGCCCGCACATGACGGCGGAGCGTGCAGCCGAAGGCGGCGCGCGTTCGGTCACGCTCGAGGAGCTGCTGTCCACTTCGCGCGTGGTGAGCCTGCACCTGGTGCCGGGTCCCGAGACGAAGCAGCTGCTGAACGCCGCGCGTCTCGCGACCATGATGCCGGGTTCCATCCTCGTGAACACCGCGCGCTCGGCTCTGATCGACATGGCAGCGCTCGAGAAGGCGCTCGATGCCGGACGGCCCGCGATTGCGGCGCTGGATGTCTACGACGACGAGCCGCTGGCGCCGGGACATTCCCTCGCGAAGCGCCGCGACGTCGTGCTCACGCCGCACCTGGGCTTCGTGAACGATCGAGTGTTCGGCAGGTTCGGGCCGAACATCGTCGAGAGCCTCACGGCGTGGCTCGATGGAAAGCCGCAGCCGCGGCTGCTGAAACCCGCCTGAAAGAAGGAGGAATGCTCCGGCGCTGCTCGTTTACAGCGCGCGGCCCAGCACCGATGACACGGCGGCGAAGAAGCCCTCGAAATCGTCCACCGGCACCTGGTGGCCGGCGTCTTCCACGCGACGCACCTCGATCGACGGCATCAGCGCCCGGATCTCGGCCTCATCCTCGGCGCGGATGACATCGCCCTTGCCTGCGGCTATCAGCGCCGCCGGAATGCGGATGTGCGGCAGGTCGTCGTGGATGTCTTCTTCGTGGAAACCCCGGTGGGTCTCGACCACCGCGCGCTCGTCGCACGTGTGCAGCCATTCGGCGCGCACGCGCGTGAGCGCTTCGGGCCAGCGCGCCACGCCGGGCGCGGTCAACGCCTCGTACGCTTCGCCGCGATAGGCGGCGTGCAAGAGCTTCAGCACGCCTTCGAGTTTCGAGGGATATGCACGCCGGTGTGGCCCGCTCACAGGCGGATCGACCAGCACGACGCGCTCGAGCCCTTCGGGCGCGCGGCGCGCAGCGCGGATCGCGATACGAGCGCCCATCGAGTGTCCCAGGAGAATGTACCGCCCTATGCCGACGGCACGGGCGAATTCGATGACATCCGCGGCGTAATCGTCGAGCGTGTATCCGAGCTGCGGTCCTCGCTCGGAAAGCCCACGCCCCCGCACATCGAGCAGGTAGGTGTCGTAGGCGCGGCCGAAACGTCGCGCGACGAAGTCCCACACCGCCGCGGGCGTGATGATGCCGGGCACCAGGACGAGGGCCGGATTTCCCGTCCCGCGTCCCACGTCCCCCGCCCCATAACGCAGGTAGTGCTGCAGGATCCCGTTGGCGCGGACCGTGCCGCCGTAGAGGAAGGTGCCGCTCACGCGCTCGCCGGCAACAGGCGGGTGACCTCGGCGGCCGGCATCACGTCGGCGTACTTGCTCGCCATGTCGAAGAGGTTCACCGCATGCGAAGTCACCGACCGGTCGTATACCGCATCCTCGGGCACTACGCACTTGAAGTTGAGCGAGGCGGCATCGACGACGGAGGCGCGCACGCAGCCGCTGGTGGTGCAGCCGGTAAAGACGAGGGAGTCGATGCCCAGGCGCACCAGGTGCGCAAGCAACGTCGTGCCGGAGAACGCGCTCGCCTGGTACTTGGGGATGAGGATTTCGCCGGGCTGGGGTGCCACTTCGCGCACGAACTCGTAACCCTTCGCCGGAATCGACATCACGCCGGGCACCTTGTCGGCGAACTGCCCGCGGTCGTAGTCGGCCTTGCGCGCGATGTGGGGAAAGAGGATCGGCAGTCCCCGCCCGCGGAAAGCCGCCATCATTGCAGCGATTTGAGGGACCGCGCGCCACCCGAGCTCCCCCGTGGCTGTGGGGTATTCGCGGATCGCCTCGAGGATCGGGCGTGGTCCGCTGCCCACCGTGCGGTACTGGACGTCGATCACGAGCAGGGCAGGGCGCTTGCCGAATCCTACCGGCGCGCCGAATCCCGCGGCGCGGTATATCTCCTGCTCTTGCTGCGGGACGATGCCGTCCCAGGGCCGCTTGCGGCTCGTCACGCGATCACCTCAGATGGGAGCGCCGAGCGCATCGTAGCCGTAGATCCAGTCGAAGCGAGCCCTCGAGGCCTGCGGGCTCCACTGGCTTTCGATGTACGGCACCGCGGTCTCCAGGCGCGCCAGGTCGGGATGGTGGAAGGTGTGCTGCATGTCCGCGGAGCCCTGCGCCACGCGGCTCGTGCGCTCGCGTCGTGCGCCCTCGTAGCGGCGCAGCGCCTCCTCGGGGTCGGCAGAGTAGCGCGCGAGGCAGCGCGACAGGACCGCCGCGTCCTCGATGGCCATGTTCACGCCCTGGCCGAGGTAGGGGACCATCGAGTGGCAGGCGTCGCCCAGCAGGCTCACGCGCCCCACCGACCAGCGCGGCAATGCATCGCGGACGAAAAGGCCCCACTTGTGCAGCGACTCGACGTTGGCGATCATCTCGACCACGTCCTCGTGCCAGCCCCTGAAGTCGTTCAGGCATTCTTCGACGCTGCCCTTCTCGGACCACGATTCGAGCGTCCAGTCGGCCCGCTCGACCTGGCCGGAAAAGGTGAGCAGCTCGCTGTCGCGCCAGCGCACCGGATAGACGGTTACGTGCGCCGTAGGTCCCACCCACGTCGTAACCACGGGCCTGCGCTGGTGCCCGGCAAGCCGCTCGACCGGCACGAGGCCTCGCCAGGCGAGGGCGTTGGTGAAACGGCCCTGCATCGGGCCCACGATGCCCTCGCGCACTTTCGAGTTCAGGCCGTCCGCGCCGATGAGGACATCGCCTTCGGCCGATCCACCGGCGAGGTCGAGCCGCACGCGACCGTCGGCCTGGTGGAAGCCCGTGACTTTGGCATTCAATCGGATGGCGCCGGGCTTGATGGCCTCGACCGCATCCATGAGCATCCGGTGCAGGTGCGCGCGCAGCAATACATAAGGAGCGTTCGTGCTGGGCGAAGACTCTTTCTTGTAGAGCCACCATGCCCGGCCGCTATTCCAGTGGCGCACCATGCGTTCGGTGCACTCGATCGAGAGCGCCTTCAGCGTGTCCTCGAGCCCCAGGTGGGCGAGCACGCGGATGCCGTTGGCGGAGAGCCAGAGTCCCGCGCCTACCTCGCGCAGCTCGGGCGCTTGCTCGAAGACATCGACGTCGAAGCCCTCACGCAGCAAGCAAAGGGCCGCGACCAGGCCGCCGATGCCGGCGCCGGCGATGAGGATGCGCTGGGATTTCTGTTGTGCGCTCACGTCATAAAGTATACTTTATCCATGGATGCAGCCAAGCACCAGCAAGCCGGCGCGGAGATCCGCTCCGACCTTCTCGAGAAGGTCACCGGCAAGGCGACGTACGCGAGCGACGTGAAGATCCCGGGAATGTTGCACGGCCGGGTCCTGCGCAGCCCTTTGCCACACGCACGCATTCGCTCGATCGACACGTCCGCGGCGCTGGCGATGCCCGGCGTGGTGGCTGTCCTCACCGGCGCCGACCTGGAGGGCGCCAACACGCATTGGGGCCTTTACCTGCGCGACCGACCGCTCATCGCCATCGATCGCGTGCGCTATGTGGGCGATCCCGTCGCGGCCGTCGCCGCGGTGGACGAGTTCACCGCCGAGGAGGCGCTCGACGCGATCCTCGTCGACTACGAACAGCTTCCGCACGTGACCGACGCCGAGGAGGCGATGCGGCCGGATGCGCCCGTGGTTCACGAGCGCATGGACAAGCTGCAGGATTTCTACTTCCGCGGCAGCGCCAATGCGAAGGAAGGCAGCAACGTCTTCCAGCATTACGTGTACGGCGAAGGCGATGTGGACGCGGCCTTCGCGGCGGCGCACCGCGTCTTCGAGGACCGCTTCACGTTCCCGATGGTCTTCCACTACGCGATGGAGCCGCACGTCGTGGTCGCGGACTACCGCGACGACGGCATCACCTGCTGGAGCGGCTCGCAATCGCCGCACACCGTGCAGAAGGTGCTGTCGCAGCTCTTCGAGATGCCGATGGCGCGCATCCGCATCGTCGTGCCCTATGTCGGCGGCGGATTCGGCGGCAAGTCGAGCGTGAAGATCGATCCGCTGGTGGTGGCGCTGTCGCGCAAGGCCCGCGCGCCGGTGCGCGTGTGCCTGGGCATCTCGGAGTCCATGCTCACGGCGCGCCGCCTTTCCGCCGCCATCGAGCTCAAGACCGCGGTGGCTGCTGACGGCGAGCTGCTCGGCAAGTCGGTGCGCGTAGTGATGAACGGCGGCGCGTACGCCGATACCGGCGCGGCGGTGGCGATCAAGGCCGCGATCCGCGCGATCGGCCCGTACCGCATTCCCAACCTGAAGCTCGAGTCCTTCGCGGTCTATACCAACACCGTGCCGGGGGCGGCGTTCCGCTCCATCGGCGGGCCGCCGGCGGTTTGGGCGACCGAGTCGCAGATGGACGTGATCGCCGAGGCGCTTGGCATCGACCCCATCGAGCTTCGGCTGAAGAACATGGTCCGCAAGGGCGAGTTGGTGAAGGCCGACCTTCGCCCGATCGACGTGGACATGCCGGGCATGTTGCGCCTCGCGCTCGAGACCCTGGACGCGATGCCGGGCGCCACCGGAAAGGCGAGGGGCGTGGCTGCGGCTGCGAGCGATCCGGCCAACATTCCGATCGCCAATGCCATCGTGCGCCTCAAGGTCGACGGCTCCGTGCTGGTGATGACCGCCAGCATCGAGATGGGGCAGGGGGTGCATGGCGTGCTGCGCTCCGTGGCGGCGAAGGCGCTGGCCCAGCCGCTCGAGGTGGTGCGCATCGCGACGCCCGATACCGAAAGCGCCCCCTACGACTGGGCGACCGGCGCCAGCCGCTCCACGGTCATCATGGGGCTCGCCGTCGAGGAGGCCTGCCACGACATCGCGCGGCAGGCGCGCGAGCTGGCCGCCGGCATCATCGGCGGCACACCCGACCAATACACGCTGGTGGAGAACGGCCTCGAAGGCCCCACCGGGTTTACGCCGATGCGCAAGCTCTTCGTGAGCGCATTCGGCATGGACAGCGGCGAGCTCATCGGCGTGGGGCGCATGTCACCCTTCGCGCGCGGCGGCAGCCTCGCCAAGTCGCCGCTCTTCTGGGAGACCGCCGTTGGCGTGGGCGAGGCCGAGGTGGACGTCGAGACCGGGGAAGTGCGCCTCGCGCGCTACGTGAGCGCCGCCGACGTAGGCAAGGTTCTCAACCGCCGCTCCGCCGAGGGCCAGGACGAAGGCGCGGCCATCCAGGCGCTCGGGCACACGCTCTTCGAGGAGCTGGTGTACGAGGATGGCCAGCCGCTCAACGCCACGATGATCGATTACCACGTGCCCTCCATGGAGGAGACGCCGCGCGGCTTCCATACGGTGCTCATCGAAAGCGGCGATGGCCCCGGGCCGCAAGGCGCGCGTGGCATGGGCGAGGGCGCGATCCTGCCGCTCGCGCCCGCGGTGGCCAACGCGATCGCGAACGGATATGGCGTGCGCATCCGGGAGCTGCCGTTGACCCCGGAACGGGTGTGGAGGGCACTGCGCAAGTGAACTTCCGCATGGACATGTCGATGCCCGCCGCGCCCGAAGCGGTCTGGCCGCTTTTCTTCGACGTGGCGCGTGTGGCGAGGCTCATCCCCGGCTGCGAGCAGGTCCAGGAGAAGGAGCCGCTCGTGCTCTACAGCGCGGTGATGAAGCAGAAGGTGGGCCCGTTCAAGATGGAGGCGCCCGCCGAGGTTCGCGTCGAGGAGATGATCGCGCCCTCGCGCGTACGCGCGCGCGCCAAGGGCCGCGACCGCATCACCGGCACGACCATGGACGTGTTGCTGGATGTCTCGCTCGCCGGCGAAGGCACCGGCACGCGGCTCGTCGTCGATTCGACCATGGTCGTCGCCGGTCGCCTTGCGAGCCTCGGCTACGCGGTGGTGAAGAAAAAGGCCGACGAGATGTTCGCCGAGTTCGAGCGGCGGCTGCGCGCCGAGCTCGAGGGCATTCCATCGCCGCAGTCCCCCGTCCCGGATCCCTCGTCCCCCAATCCCCTTACCCCGTCCCCCGACTCCGATGCTCCCCCCGCGCTTTGAGCTGCATCGGCCGCAAGCGCTCGGCGAGGCCGTCGAGACGCTCGCACGCCATGCCGACGATGCGTCGCCCTTCGCGGGCGGCACCGAGCTGCTCATCGCCATGAAGGCTCGCGTCCTGCGCTTCGGGCACCTGGTAGACATCAAGCGGTTGCCCGAGCTTCGCGGCGTGCGCGGCCGCGAGGATGGCGGCGTTTCCATCGGCGCCCTGTGCAGCCATCACGAGCTTGCGCGCGATCCCCTGGTGCGCGAGCGCCTGCCCGCTTATTCCGCGCTCTCGGAGAACATCGCGAATATCCGCGTGCGCGTCGCCGGCACGATCGGCGGCAACCTCTGTTTCGCCGAGCCGCATACGGACCCGCCGGCGCTCTTGTGCGCGCTGGATGCCAGCGTCGAGTTGGCGGGCCCGAATGGCCGGCGCACGCTGCCGCTCGAGGAATTCCTGCAGGGCGAGCTCTCGACGGCGCGGGCCGATGACGAGCTGATGGTGCGCGTGGAAGTCGCCTCGCAGCCCTCCGGCACTCGCGCAGCGTATCGTTCCTGTGGCCACCTCGAGCGTCCCGCGGTCGGTGTCGCCGCCGTCGCCGTGCCGCATGGTGCCGGCCATGCGTGGCGGCTGCGGGCCTCGGGCCTCTGCGGCCGGCCGACGGCGCTGGCGCGAACGCAAGCGGCGATGTCGGGCCTGCCTGCCGACGAGGCGTTGCAGGCGCTCCTTGCTCACGTGGGCGAGGATGCAGCCCAGGTGGAAGCGCACGACGACCTGCAGGGCAGCGCCGAATACAAGCGCCACCTCGTCACGGTGCTCGCCGCTCGGGTCGCGCGGATCGCATTGGGGCGGCCCGAAAGGAACGCATGACCGAACCTTTTCCCATGATCGACGTCGAGCTGCGCGTGAACGGCCGGCCTGTCCCGCTTACCCTCGAGCCGCGCGAGCTCCTGGTGGACGTGCTGCGCGATCGCCTCGACCTGCCCGGCACGAAGCGCTCGTGCGACATCGGTGTATGCGGCGCGTGCACTGTCCTGATCGATGGCATGCCCGCCACGAGTTGCTCCATGCTCGCCTGCGACGCGGACGGGCGGGAAATCACCACCATCGAGGGCGTGGGTGGCGCAGGGAACCTGGATCCCGTGCAACAGGCCTTCCTCGAGCACGGCGCGCTGCAATGCGGCTTCTGCACGCCCGGCATGGTGCTGGCCGTGAAGTCGCTGCTCGCGCAAAATCCCCATCCGACCGAGGAGGAGGTGCGCCACTACCTCCGCGGCAATTTGTGTCGTTGCACCGGTTACGTGAAGATCATCGAGGCCGTCCTGGACCTCGCCAAAAGAGGAGATCGTCCATGAAAAAGCTCGCCAGCATCGCAGCCATCGCAGTCGCCGCGCTTTCGCTCGCCTTCGGCGCGGCGGCGCAACAGGACTACCCGAACAAGCCCGTACGCATCATCGTGCCGTACGCCGCCGGCGGCGCCACGGACATCCTCGCGCGCTTGATGGCCAAGGGCATGAGCGAGCGCCTGGGCCAACCGGTGGTCATCGAAAACAAGCCCGGCGCGGGCGGCGGCGTCGGCACCGCGCTCGCCGCGCAGGCTCCCGGGGACGGCTACACGCTGCTCTTCGGCAACCTCGGGCCGAACGCGATCAACCCGAGCATCTACAAGGACCTGCAGTACGACGCCGAGAAGGACTTCCAGGCGATCTCCAACGTCGCCAACACGCCCTTCATCCTCGTCGTGCCGCCGGCCGTCCCGGCGAAGACCGTGAAGGAGCTGATCGAGCTCGGCAGGCGCGAGCCCGGCAAGCACAACTACGCCTCGGTCGGAATCGGCTCGGCCTCGCACATCGCAAGCGAGCTCTTCAACGTGATGGCGGGCACCAAGTTCCAGCACGTGCCCTACAAGGGCAGCGCCCCTGCGAGCCTCGCCACCATGGCGGGGGAAGTCACGATGTACATGGGCTCGGGCCCCGAGATCAGCGGTCACATCCAGGGCGGCAAGCTGCGCGCCCTGGGCATCAGCACCGAGAAGCGCTCGCCGGTCGCGCCCGAGATCCCCACCATCTCCGAGTCGGGCTTGCCCGGCTTCGTGGTGAACGTGTGGTTCGGGTTGTTCGCCCCGTCTGCGACGCCGCGTCCCATAATCGACAAGCTGAACAAGGTGGTGGTCGACACCATCAACTCGAAGGAAGTGACCGAGCGCATCCGCCAGGCCAACTCGGTGCCGAACCCGACGACACCCGACGAGTTCCAGGCGCTGGTGAAGAGCGAGATCGTCAAGTGGGCCAAGGTCGTGAAGGAAAGCGGCGCGAAGGCCAACTGATGGACCCGGCCCACGGGCTGGCCGAAGGCGTCGCCGCGCTCGGCGTCGAGGGGCTTGCGCCCGCGACCCTCGCGGCCGCCCGCCGGCTCGTGGCCGATTCGGTTGCCGTCGCGCTCGCCGGCATGGGCTGCCGGGATGCCGCCACGATCATTGCGTTGGCGGGCGAGTGGGGCGGCAAATCCGAGAGCAGCGTGATCGGCACGCGCCTGCGGGTGCCGGCGCCGGTGGCCGCCCTCGCCAACGGCACGCTCATCCAGGCGCTCGATTACGACGACACCGACGATGCCAGCGCGGCGCATGTCGCCTCGACCGTGCTGGCCGCGGCGTTGGCGCTGGGCGAGGCACGCGCGGCGGCTGGCGGCGAGCTCCTCGCGGCCATCGTCGCGGGGGCCGAGGTCACGGCGCGCATCGGCAGGGCTTGCGAAGAGAACCTGGGGTTCACCAGCACCTCGCTCTACGGCGCATTCGGCGCGGCCGCGGCTGCCGCGCGAATTTTGGGACTCTCCCCCGAGGCCACCCGCCAGGCATTCGGAATCGTCTTGAGCCAGGCAGCCGGCAGCACGCAGACAGCGCTCGACTGGCCGCTGTCGAAGCACATGCAATCGGGCTTCGCCGCGCATGCGGGCGTGCTTTCGGCGCTGCTCGCCGAGCGCGGCATCAGCGGCGTCGAGAACGTGTTCGAGGGACGCTACGGGTTCTTCAACCTCTACAAGGGCGGGCGCTATCGCCGCGAGCCGCTGCTCGCCCCGTGGCAGGCGCCTTTCGCGATCGAATCGTTGAGCCTCAAGCCCTATCCCTCTTGCCGCGCGACGCACGGGCCGATCGAAGCCTGCGAAGAGATCGCGGCGGCGCCGGGGTTCCTGGCGGCCGAGGTGGCCGCGGTGCAGGTGGCCGTGCCGCCGATGGCCTTCACGCTCGCGGGCCAGCCGCCGCGCGCGGGCCGCGACCCGATCGTGGCCGCGCAGTTCAGCATCGCGCACAACGTGGCCGCGGCGCTCGTCGAGCGCAGGCTCACCCTCGCCAGCTATCGGGCCGATCGCCTGGCCGACCCCGGCATCGCCGCACTCAGGGCGCGCGTGACGGTGGTCGCCGCGGGGAAAGGAGATTTCACTCCGGCGAGCGTTCGCGTGGTGATGCGCGATGGAAAAATCTTCGAGCGCACCGTAGGCAGCCTTCGCGGCACGCGCCAGCGCCCGCTGGACGACGCAACGTTGCTCGACAAGATTCGCGACTGCCTGGCTTTCGCGCCCGCGCCAGGCCTCGATGCCGAGGCGCTCTGGGACGAAGTGCAGCAGCTGCAGTCGACAGACGTGCGATCGTTCGTGGCCCGGCTGGGGCATGATGCCGTGGCACGCGACGATCACATCCGCGCCGAGGAGCACGCATGACGCAAGCCGGAATCGATGCCGAGATGCTCGCGCTCTTCACGCGCGAGCTCGAGCTGTGCAAGGTGCGCAAGGGCGAGGTGGTCGCCGTGCTCACCGCCGGGCGCGAGTGGCCGGACTACGCGCAGGCGTTCATGGCGGCGGCCCAGTCGCTCGGCGCGACGACCTTCCAGGTGAACGTGCCCCGCCGAGTCGCGCAGCAGCCCGGGGTGCAGGGCCGCCATCCGCTCGCCGGCAACCAACCCGCCATCGATACGCTCAAGCGCGCGCACCTCGTGATCGACCTCATGGGGCTGCTCTTCTCGCGCGAGCAGGCCGAGATCCAGGCCGCCGGCGCGCGCGTGCTGCGGGTGATGGAGCCCTTCCACGTCCTCAAGCAGATGTTCCCGACCGAGGACCTGCGCCGGCGCGTGGAAGTCGCCAAGAAGCTTCTCGAGTCCGCGAAGGAGATGCACATCACCTCAGCGGGCGGCACCGACGTGCGTTATCGTTTCGGGCAATACCCCGTGATCTCCGAGTACGGTTACACCGACGAGCCGGGGCGCTGGGACCACCTGCCTTCGGGATTCGCGTTCACACAGGCGAGCGACGGCGGCGTCGAGGGGACCGTGGTGCTGATGCCGGGCGACATCCTCTGCGCATTCAAGCGCTACGTCCAGGCGCCCGTGCGGCTCACGATCCGCGAGGGCTACGTGAAGGCGATCGAGGGTGACGGCATGGACGCCGAGCTCATGCGCAGCTACATGGACAGCTTCGCCGATCCGCGCGCCTACGCGGTGAGCCACATCGGGTGGGGACTCAACGAACGGGCGAAGTGGCACCAGATCGCCGCCACAAGCCAGCTCGCTTCCGAACACGTGATGAATGCGCTCTCCTTCTACGGCAACGTGCTCTTCTCCACAGGGCCGAACACCGAGCTGGGCGGCACGAACGACACCGCCTGCCACCTCGACCTGCCGATGCGCAATTGCAACCTCGCGCTGGACGGCGTGGCGATCCTCGAAGCCGGGCGCGTGGTGCATCCCGAGATGCGGGTAGAGGGACGATGAGCGAAACGGCCGTCTCCAACCTGCACCGGCTGCCGCGTGACGTCGCGGCCCAGAACCTGCCGGGGTACGTCCAGCAAGTGCTGCTCGAAGCGATCCTCTCGCGTGTGCTCGTGCCCGGCGAGCGCCTGCTCATCGACGAGATCGCGGGGCATTTCGGCATCAGCAAGATCCCCGTGCGCGAGGCGATCAAGGCGCTGGAGGCGAGCGGCTGGCTCGATTCGCGTCCGCGCCGCGGCACCTACGTGCGCTCGCTCTCGCCTTCGGAGCTGCAGGAGGTTTTCGAGATGCGCCGCGTGCTCGAGCCCTTTGGCGCGCGGCTCGCCGCCGAGCGCCGCACCGAGGCCCACCTGGCGGAGCTGCGCGAGCTCATGGCGGCCGGCAACGAGGCCATCAGGGCGCGCGACTTGTTGGAAACGGCCCGCTTCAACAGCCGCTTCCACATCGTCGTGGCGCAGGCATGCGGCAACGCCATCCTGTCCGACACCCTCCAGGCGCTTCAGGCGCGCATCCGGCGCTATTACGCGGAAATCGACTGGGCGACGCGGCGCAAGTCGTTCGCGGAGCACCGCCAGATCTACGAGGCGCTGCGCGATCGCGACGGCGAGGCAGCGGCGCGCATCACGACCGAACACGTAGGCCATGCCTGGACCATGGCCCGGAACACCCTCGAGCCCAAGGAACCCCAATGACGCTTCGCATCGCGCATCACGTCCTCGCCGCCTGGCTGGCCGCATCCTGCCTGGCGGTCCTCGCCCAGTCCTATCCCAGCAAGCCGGTGCGCATCGTGCAGCCCTACCAGGCCGGCGGCCCGGCGGAAGGTCTCGCGCGCGTCATCGGCAACAAGATGTCGGCCGAGCTCGGCCAGCCGGTGGTGGTGGAGACGAAGGCCGGGGCCGGCGGCACCATCGCCAACGGCTTCGTCGCGAAGGCCCCACCCGACGGCTACACAGTGCTGCTGGCGCACGTGGGCCCCGTGGCGCTCTCACCGGCCGTGCAGAAGGACCTGCCGTACGACTCGCTTCGCGACTTCGAATTCGTCGGGCAGCTGGTGACCACGCCCTTGCTGCTCGTGGTGCGCAACGATATCCCCGCGCGCACCGTGCAGGAGTTCATCGCGCATGCGCGCAAGCATCCGGGCATGACCTATGGCTCCATTGGCGTGGGTAGCACCAGCCACCTCGCCGGGGAGATGCTGGCGATGCAGGCCGGGCTGGAGTTCGTCCACGTCCCGTTCAAGGGCTCGGCGCAGACCATTGTCGAGATCCTGGGCGGGCGCATCGACTTCGCGTTCATCGGCGTATCGGGCTCCATCGAGCAGGCGCGCGCCGGCCAGCTCCGGGCGCTGGCTGTGACGACGCAGAAACGCTCTCCGAACCTTCCCGACATTCCCGCGGTGTCCGAAACGCTGCCGGGTTTCGAATTCAGCTCGTGGTATGGGCTGATGGTGCCCAAGGGCACGCCCAGGCCGGTGGTCCTGCGCTTGCAGGAGGCCGCGGCCAAGGCCGTGGCCAGCCGCGAGGTGCAGGACTGGATGAAGTCGAACGCGCTCGATCCGCAAGTGACAGGCAGCGAGGAGTTCGCCGCGCTCGTGCGATCCGAGCTCGAGAAGTGGGCACGCATCACGAAGGCGGTCAAGCTCGGCAATTTCTGACGTGAGGGCGATCCAGGTCGATCGCTACGGCGGTCCGGAGGTGCTGGTGCGCCGCGAGATTCCAGTGCCCTCGGCGAAGGCAGGCGAAGCGCTGGTGCGCGTCACGCACGCCGGCATCAACTTCATGGACATCCACACGCGCCAGGGCAAGTACGCCACCTCGCGCACCTATCCCATGAGGCTGCCGGTGACGCTCGGAATGGAAGGCGCCGGCGTAGTGGAAACGGTGGCCGAAGGCGTGGAAGAGGTTCGCCCGCGCGATCGCGTGGCGTGGTGCATCGTGCGCGGCACGTTCGCCGACTACGCCGCCGTGCCCTCGTGGCGGCTGGTGAAGGTTCCCGACGCCATTCCGCTCGAGATGGCGGCCGCCGTGGTTTTCCACGGCTCCACGGCGCATTACCTCGCGGAGGATGTCGCGCGGCTGGCTCCCGGCATGACCTGCCTGGTGCTTGCCGCTTCCGGTGGCATCGGCCAGCTCCTGGTGCAGCTCGCGAAGCAGCGCGGCGCGCGCGTGATCGCGGTCACCAGCACGCCGGCCAAGGCCGCCGTGGCGAAGGCGCGCGGCGCCGATGAAGCGATCCTGTATGACGGGGGCCGCTTCGCCGAGCAGGTTCGCTGGGCGACAGCAGGTGAAGGCGTGCATGTCGTATTCGATCCCGTCGGCCGCGAGACCCTGCGCGAGAGCTTCGCCGCAACCCGCAAGCGCGGCCTGGTGGTGAATTTCGGGGCCGTTTCCGGGCCGTTGCGCGACCTCGACCCCATCGAGCTCGGCGAAGCGGGCTCGCTCTTCCTCACGCGGCCGCGGCTCGCCGACCACATGGCCGACGCGCCTTCGATCCGGCGCCGCGCGGATTCGCTTTTCCGCGGCTTGCGGGACGGAACGCTTCGCGTCGAGATCGCGGCGCGCTATCGGTTCGAGCGCGTCGCCGAGGGCCTTGCCACGCTGGAGGAGCGGCGAGTCGTCGGCAAGCCCATCCTGGAGGTGGCGCCCGCCTGACAGCCGATCCTCCGAAGCGCCGTGAGACGCGCATCCGGCAGGGCGTCGGCGGCTCGCCTTGCCCGCAGGGCAAGCGAAGTGCGCCTGCAGGTTCCTCAGCCGACGAACGCCTCGTCGGCGCCGACCGAGCCGATCACCGCCTGCAGATCCTCGATGTCGGCAGGCTTCGTCAGGTGATGGTCTATGCCCGACTCGAAGCATCGCCCCCGGTCGATGTCCTGCCCCCAGCCGGTCAGCGCGACCAGCTTCACGCCGCGCGACGAGGCGTGTGACCGAATGCGGCGCGCCAACTCGTAGCCGTCCATTTCCGGCATGCCGATGTCGAGGATCACGACGTCGGGACGGAAAGCCTCGAACTGGGCCAGGCCAGCCCGCCCGTCATGGGCGATCCGTACGTCCATGCCGAGCATCTCGAGCAACATGCCGAGGCTCTCCACGGCGTCGACGTTGTCGTCGACGGCCAGCACCTTCACGGCGCGGGCCGGAGCGGCCGGGAGCGGCGCTTGCCGCGGCTCGGCGGCCGTTGCGTGCGTCGCCAGCGGCAGCCGCACAGCGAAGGTGCTGCCCTTGCCGCGGCCGTCGCTGTTCGCCTGCACCGAGCCCCCGTGCAACTCGACCAGCCGCTTGACGAGGGCGAGGCCGATTCCCAGGCCCGCCACGCCGAGGCGCGGCTTGCGCTCGACCTGGGTGAACATCTCGAAAATGCGCTCGGTATCTCCAGGCGCGATGCCCATGCCCGTGTCTCGAACGCGGACGACCGCCTCATTGCCCTCCTGCGCGACCTCGACGCGGATCTCGCCGCCGGGATCGGTATACCGCGCGGCGTTGTTGAGCAGGTTGCAGAACACCTGGGCCAGGCGCACGCCGTCGCCCCGCACTCGCAGGCTTGCCGCCACCGGTTGAATCAGCAGCTTGTGCCGGGCGGCGGCGATCAATGAGGCGCTGGACTCGGCGGCGTTGTGCAGGATGTCGCCGAGTTTCAGGTCCTCCTGCCGCAAGTCGATGGTGCCGTGGGTAATGCGCGAAATCTCGAGCAGGTCGTCCACCAGGCGCACCAGATGCTTCACCTGCCGATCCATGATCCCATGCAGGCGCGGAAGCGCCCGCGCGCCGTCGGCCTCCAGCAGCTCCAGCGCGTGTCGCAAGGGCGCGAGCGGATTGCGCAGCTCGTGGGCGAGCGTGGCGAGAAACTCGTTCTTGCGTTGGTCCTCGGCACGCAGGTCCGCGACCAGCCGCGCGTTCTCCGCGGCGGCATCACGCAGGGCGCGCAGCAGCATGCAGTTGCGCACCTGCGAAGCGGCCTGCGCCGCGCCTACGCCGAGGAGCGTGCTTTGGAATTGCGTTCGCGACTCGGGATCCCGGTAGCCCGCGGCAATGATTCCCAGCTCTGCCTCGTAGCCCAGGGAGCGGACCGCGAAGTGCATCATCCCGGGCCCGCAGGCGAGCGCTGCGAGTTCTTCCGCATCGTGAGCCGCGGCCCAGGCGAAGAGAGGGCGCGCCAGCTCTGCCGCGAGCTTCTCGTCGGTGTGGTACCGGTCGGTCTGCGCGACGGTGATTTCACGGCCGGTGTCGGGATCGCGCAACGCGACGAATACGAGATCGGGTGAGACCGTCGTGAAGAGGGCTGCCGCCAGGCTTTCCGCGACGCGCGGCATCTCCGCGCCCAGCCAGATGGCGGGCAGCGTCGACAGCGCCACGACATCGCGCAGGCAACGGTTCGCCGTTGCGGCGTCGTCGCCAGGGACCTGCACCACTCGCGCCTAATGCCGCGCCTTGCGCTCGCGGAGTTCCGCGAGGAAGGCATCGGGCTCCACGAAGAGCGGGTTGTCCTGCAGCACGCCACCCACGATCACCATGGGATGCGTGCGCAGGATGTCCATCACCACGCTCGCGCTGTGGCGGTTCAGGTCGTATACGCAGACGACCGGATCGGGATACCTGGGCAGGAGGTAGTTGAGCTTGGTCTCGTACTCGACGATGTCCGTCACGCCCGGGACGGTTTCCAACGCCCACTCCATGTTCCCCATGAGCCGCGTGAGGCCGAACTTCGGGCGGGCCTCCTGCAGCACTTCCTCGAGGATGCGAATCATGCGATCACCGTCGAAGTAGCCGTCGCGAAGGTAGGCGTCTTCCCATTGGCGCACCTCGAGCTGCCCGCTCGCCTCGGCCTTCTCGACGTCGATGCCGTGGGCGCGGCAGGAGCAGAGGTGCTGCTCGCGATTCCTGCCGTCGACGATGTGGAACATCTTCTCGCCGCGATCGTAAGCCTCCTTGAAGAAGGGCATGAGCACGCGATCCTGCTCCTCGCGCGAGTGGAAGAACGCGCAAATGTGCCGCGTGTTCCTGAGCGTGCGTCCGGCAAGGCGGATCGGTGCTTCGGCCTTGATGGCCTCGGGGGCGTCGATGGTCACGAAAGCCTCCAGCTCTGGGGGAAGCTGAAAGCCTAAACGCCCCGGCCCGCGCCGAATGTAGGCTGTTTCCTACACCTGCATCTGCGCCTCGCGGAAGGCCAGCAGCACCGCATCGGCAGGCACCAGCTGATTTTCGGCAAACGCCACGCGCTCGATCACGCCGTCGCGCGGGCTCACGATGGTGTGCTCCATCTTCATCGCCTCGAGGATCATGAGCGCCTGCCCTTTCTTCACGCTGTCCCCGGCCGCGGCCATGACCTTCACGACACGGCCGGGCATGAGCGCCGTGAGGCGCGCATCGGGCAGGGCGTCGGCCGGCTCGTAGTGGAAGGGATCGACGAGCTCCAGGTCGTAGCGTCCCTGCGGCGTTACCGCCGAGAGGGAATTGCCGAGACGGGATACCCGGGCGAAATAGGTCTCGTCGTCGAGCGCGATCTGCAGTCGCTCGCCGTCGCGCGGCCCGAGCCTCACGCGGTGGGTGTGGCCCTCGACGGTGACTTCGGCGTAGCCCGAGTGCATGACGGCTTGCACAAGGGACGGAACGTGGTGCTTGCCGTCGCCGGGTTCAGGGTCCGTCCCTGGCTTGCCCGCGCCAGGGATGCGGAATTCCATCCGCCGAAGCGCCGGCTGGTTCAATCGCCAGCCGCCCGTGTCGTTCCACGGCGAAGGGGGTGCGTCGGCGATGGCGCGCTGCTCGTCGAGGAAGACGCGCGCCGCCGCGGCGACCAGCGCCTCGAGCGGCACGTGGGCGTCCGATGGCAGCAGCTCGGCGCGATGGCGCTCGATGAACGCCGTGTCGGTCTCGCCGGCGAGGAATGCGGGGTGGCGCACGACCCGCTCGAGGAATGCGAGGTTGGTCCGCACGCCGAGGATGGCGGTGTCGGCGAGGGCGGAGGCCATGCGGCGCGCCGCCTCGGCGCGATCGTCGCCCCAGACGATGAGCTTGGCGATCATCGGGTCGTAATGGACGCTCACCTCGTCGCCCCTGCGCACGCCACTGTCCAGGCGCACGTCGCCTTCGAAGAGCTCGTCCTCGCCCGCTCCTACCGGTGAGTGGAAAACCGCGATGGTGCCGGTTTCGGGCAGGAAGCCGTTCTCGGGACTCTCGGCGCACAGCCGCACCTCGATCGCGTGCCCGCCGGCGAGGATCTCGTTCTGGCGCAGCGGCAGCGGCTCGCCCGCCGCCACGCGAAGCTGCCATTCCACCAGGTCCTCGCCGGTGACCATCTCGGTCACCGGGTGCTCGACCTGCAGGCGCGTGTTCATCTCCATGAAGTAGAAGCGGCGGTCGAGCCCGGCGATGAACTCGATCGTCCCCGCGCCGCGATAACCGATGGCACGCGCCGCCGCTACCGCGGCCTGGCCCATCGCGTCGCGCATCGCATCGTCGAGGAAGGGCGAGGGCGTCTCCTCGAGCACCTTCTGGTGGCGCCGCTGGATCGAGCACTCGCGCTCGAAGAGGTGCACGTAATGGCCATGCGTGTCGCCGAACACCTGGAACTCGATGTGGTGCGGGCCCTCGACGAAACGCTCGAGCAGCACGCGCTCGTCGCCGAATGCACCCTTCGCCTCGCGCCGCGCCGAGGCGAGCTGGTCGCCGAATTCGCCTTCCCTGGTGACCAGCCGCATTCCCTTGCCGCCGCCACCGGCCACTGCCTTGATGAGCAGCGGATAGCCGATCATCTGCGCCTTCGCCGCCAGCAAGGCATCGTCCTGGCTCTCGCCGTGGTATCCGGGGACCACGGGCACGCCGGCCTTTTCCATGATGGCCTTGGCGCGATCCTTGAGGCCCATCTTCTCGATCGCCTCGGGCGTGGGCCCGATGAACGCGAGCCCCGCGGACTCGACCGCGCGGGCGAAGTCCTGGTTCTCCGAAAGGAAGCCGTAGCCGGGATGGATCGCCTCGGCCCCGCAGGCAAGCGCCACCTCGATGATGCGATCGCCGCGAAGGTATGAGTCCGCCGGGCGCGGGCCACCGATGCCGAACGCCTCATCGGCCTCCTCGACGTGCAGCGCATGCGCGTCGATGGACGAGTGGACGGCGACCGTGCGGATCGCGAGGCGACGGCAGGTTCGCATCACGCGGCAGGCGATCTCGCCGCGGTTGGCGACCAGGATCTTCGAGAACATGGCGGCTATTCTAGTGCGTCACCGCATCGCGACTCAGAACGGGCCGCGCGTGTCGCCGAAATTCTCCTGGTGCCAGAAAAGGCCGTTGCCCACGTAAACGGCACCGTTCGGCAGGAGCACCGGGCGGCCGCCTTCGGCTGCCGGATCCTCGAAATACGAGAGGAAGCTCGAAGACGAACGGTGCGTGACGAGCATCGGCAGCGCAACGAGCGCAGCGTCTTTCACCTCGAAACGCGCGAGCCCGCTCTCGAGCCAGGGATACACCGTTGCGTCGCCGAGTTGCGCAGTGCCGTCGTGGATTCGCACCGGGATGGCTATCGAGGTCGAGCCGTCGGCGCGCGTACGGGCGCTGAAAGCCTGGTGGTGGTGAAGCAACGCCGACTCGCTGCCGCGACGACCGAGCGTGATTTTCTGCAGCTCCCGGGGCCGGGCGGCGTCGCTCACGTCGTACAGCGCAAGCCGAAGGCCCTGGGTGATTCCGGCTGCGGTGGCGTCCCTGCCGAATCCCAGCAACTGCCCGCCCGGCAGCGCATGCAGGTACTCCGAGAAACCCGTGGCCTGGAGCTCGCCGGCGATGCGCGGGTCCTGCGCGTTGGCGAGGTCCACGACGTGCAGCGGGCCGGAGGTCACCGCATAGAGCCGGTCTTCGGCAAAGCGCGCCGCGCGCAGGAACTCTCCCGGCTTGCCGAGCGTGGCAGGGCGCTGCGCGTTCGGCAGGTACGACACGGTGCGCAGCAACCCCGGCGCGGTCTCGGAGGGCTCGAGCACGGTGAGGCGATTGCGGTTGACAGGTCCCCACCAGGCGCTGCTGCTCGTCACCGCGCGCAACCTTCCCTGGTGCTCGTTCAGCCGGAAAGCGGCCTGGTCGGCGTCCGTGCCGAGGAATCCCTCGATCGATCCCGAGCCCACGATCTCCATGGCCGAGGCGCCCAGCCTCAGCTGGTGCACGTCGGTCACGTACGAAGCGGGCTCGACCGGCAGCAAGGCGCCGTAGGGTGTGCGCAGCTGCGAGCGCGAGGTCGCGAGGTAGAGGCTCGTCGCGGAGGTGTACACGGTCTCCACGGGGCCCACGATGGCGAGGCTCTGCGCGACGCGCGGCTGCGTGAGGTCGAGGGCGGTCACCATCACCATGTCGGCAAGTGGCTGGCGCATCCCCTGGGGCGGCACGAATATCGTCGCGGCACCTACGGCGTCGACCGGCGAGCCATTCACGGTCACGTTCGGCAGCAGGACCTCGAGCGGCGTCGAGGCAAGCAGCGCCTGGTTGGCCGCTACCGCCGGCGGGAAGGCCGTGCCGTAGACAAATCCCGGAACATAAGGCACGAACCGCGTCACCAGGTAGACGCGGTTGCCGACGCGACGGCTGGAGAGCAGGTGCCCGTCGATCTCGGCGCGCCACGTAGTCACCGGCGCTTCGGGCGATGCGAGCGAGAACACTTCGACATACGTCTTGCCGCGCGTCCACGCACCGGACGAGATCCACGGCGTGAAGGCGCCGGCGGGCATCGTGCCCACCACGCTCACGAGGTTGCCGGCATGGATGAAGAGGCCCGCGTTGGCCACGGGCGTGTTGATGCCGCTTTGCAGGCTGACCGAGCCGCGCGGCTGCATCGTCGCCCCATCGATGCCGGTCTCGGCGACACGGATGATTCCGCGCCGCACCAGGCCGGTGTAGCCGAACGTGTAGACGAAGCGCCCGTCGGTCTTGACCAGCGCCGCCTCGTCCACGCCGGCCTCGGCGAGCTCCGCGGAATAGGCCTGCGCGGGTGGGCCCGATGCGTCCAGCGATCCCTGGGAGGGCAGCACGTTGTGCATGCCCACGTCCAGGTAGGCGCGCAGCGCGGCGTTGGAGGCAAAGCTCGCGAGCTGGCGATCCGCGGGGCGCCGCGAAGCGGGCCGTCCGATCTGCACCAAACGCGCGCCGCCGACCGCCACGCCCGGTGCCATGGGAAGGGAGAGCGAGGAAGCCAGGCGAAGGTCGTTCTCGTGGGCGAAGTCGAATGCCAGCGAACCCACGCTGTGGGAGGTCGGCGTGCGCGCGCTGCAGTAGGGACACGCGCCGGTGAAGGCGTGAAGCTCGACGCTTGCACGGTCCGCGCCGAATCCCGCGACCCACGTGGGCGTGCCGGCCGCGTCGTAGGTGAAAAGGACGCCGCCGGCGATGTCGCCCTGCTCGGTTACCGAGAGCCCCCAACCGTCGTTGTTCGGATCGAACCACGAGCCGGTGTGGTCCACCTCGTTCACGATGCCCGACGCCACGAACGGGCGGATGCTCCACGAACCGGAGTGCGTGCCGATCGTCCACTCGGCCACGGCCGACTCGGCGTGCGCGAGCGTGAGCTTGACCGAGCCGGCGACCGTCGCCTCGGCGCGCCTTCCCCCTTCCCAGCGATGCCGCAGCAGCGGGAAGGGGCGCGCCCCCACATCTGAATACGGACCCTGCGCCGTGTACCAGACGGGCCGGCCATCCTCCGCGTAGGTGTACCAGGTGAGGACGACCTGGCCATCGATGCTCAGCAGGTCGAAGCCGTGCCCTGCCCGCGACGGGTCCCACCAATGACCTTGTGCGAAGGGCGAGCGGTCCGCGACGCTGGCGGCAGCGCTCGCGAAGCACAAAAACAGCGCGGCCAGTCCCGCGAGGACCGGCCGCAGCGCGGGGAAAGCGATCGTCCTCAGAACGGCCCGAACGTATTGCCGCCGGCGTCCTGGCGCCAGAAGCGGCCGTGGCCGATGTACACCGCGCCGCTGCCGAAAAGGATCGATCGGCCGCCATCCATCGCCGGGTCGGCGAAGGAGCTCGAGCCGCTCGAAGGGCTGTGCGACACCAGGCTGGAGCCCTGCACCAGGCGCGCATCCGCGGGCGTGGTGCCGCGCAGCTCGTAGCGCACCAGGCCGCTCATCTGCCAGGGGTACATCGCCTGGCTACCGTAGTACTCGGGCACGCCGTCGTGGATCCGCGCGGGAATGGCGATCGACAGCGAGCCGTCGCTGCGCGGCAGGACGCTGAACGCATGATGGTGCTTCAGCAGAGCCGAATCGCTGCCGCGCTTGCCGATCACCGCCTTCTGCAGCTCGCGCGGCTTGCCCGCGTCGCTCACGTCGTAGAGCGAGAGCTGCAGCCCTTGCGGGAAACCCGAGGAGTCGGCATCGCGCCCGAAGCCGAGCAGCAGGCCGTTGGGCAGCGGGTGCAGGTATTCCGAGAAGCCCGGCACGACGAGCGCGCCCGTGATGCGCGGATCGGAGGGGTTGGCGAGGTCCACCACGTAGAGTGGATCGGTGAGCTGGAAGGTGACGGCGTAGAGCCGCTCGCCCACGAAGCGCGTGCCGTAGAGGATCTCGTTGGGCTTTCCCAGCGGCTCGGGACGTTGCGCATTCGGCAAGGTGGCCACGGTCCGGAGCAACCCCGGCGCGATCGTCGAGGGCTCGAGCACGGTCACGCGGTTGCTGTTGTTCATCCACCAGCGGTGGCTGCTGCTCACGACGCGCAGCCTGCCTTCGTGCTCGCTCATGCGGAAAGGGACCTGGTCCGCATCCGTACCCAGGCCACCCTCCACGGAAGCGCTGCCGACGATGGACAGGCCGTCGCCGCCCAGGCGCAGCTGGTGGATGTCCGTCACGAGCCCCAACGGTTCGGCAAGCGCCGCGGTCGTGATCGGGTTGCGCGTCTCGTGCCGCGTGGTGGCGAGGTAGAGGTTCTGCGCAGAGACGTAGAGCGTCTCGGTGCTGCCTGCAATGGCGCGTGCGTCCACGACGTGCGGGGTGGCAAGGTCGATCACGGTGACGATGACCATGCTCGCGAGCGCCGGGCGCCCGCCGAGCGGTGGCACGCTGACGTTGCCATGGAACAGCAGCTCTTCCGGCGCACCGCCATTCACCCGCACCTTCGGCAGCAGCGCATGGAGCGGCGTGTTGGCGAGCAGGGCCCGGTTGGCTGCCGTCGAGGCAGGGTCGGTGCGCCCGTAGCCGAAGCCCGGCACCAGCGGCGCAAATCGCGTGACGACGTGCAGGCGTTTGTCGATGCGGCGGCTGGCCACGAGGTGCCCGTCGATCTCGATGCGCCAGGCCGGCGAGAGCGTGCCCGGGGTCGCGGTGGAAAACATCTCCACCCGCGTGGAACCGCCGACCCATGCCGTGGGATAGAACCACGGCGAGCTCATCGCCACGACCTGCTGCGAGGAGGCGACCGAGACAAGCTTCTGCTCGGCGAGATAAAGGCCCGCGTTATAGAGGCTGTATGAAGCAGTGGCACCGGGCAACGGGACCGTGCCGCGCACCGCGAGCGAAGACCCGTCGGGGCCGACCTCGGCGATGCGAATCGCGGGCTTGCGCTGGTAACCCTCGTGGTCGTACGTATAGATGAAGCGTCCGTCGGACTTCACGATGCCGGCCTCGTCCACCCCCGCTTCGACCAGGTTGGTGGTGGAGAAGGCAGCGCCCGGAGGGGCCGGCGAAAAGTCTCCCGGGCTGTAGAAGGCGGGCATGCGCATCAGGCCTTCCTCGAGGAAAGCCTCGAGCGACGCGGCCGAATCGAAGCGCGCGAGTTGCCGGTCCGCGGGGCGGGACGAGGCCGGGCGGCTCAGCTGCGAAAGGCGCGCATCGCCGATCGAGACACCCTCGGCCATGGGCAGCGTGAGCGAGTTGCGCAGGCTCATCGCGTACTCGCTGGCAAAGCTGAATCCCAGGCGGCCCGCGCTCGTGGAGGTCGCCTGCTGCCAGTCGCAGGCGGGGCAGGCTCCCCTGAAGCTGAAAAGCTCGACGCCGTCGCGATCGCGCCCGAAGCCGGCGATCCATGTCGGGGCGCCCGAGGGATCGTAGGTGTAGACGACGCCGCCCAGCACGTCGCCCTGCTCGGTCAACGTGAGTCCCCAGCCGCTGTTCGCGGGATCGAACCAGGAGCCGGTATGGTCGACCTCGTTCTGCACGCCCGAGGTGACGAAAGGCTGGATGGTGGTAGCGCCGGATTGGCCGGAGACTGTCCAGCGCACCGCGACCGACTCGGGATGGTTCACTTCTACGCGCAGCGTCCCCACGCCGGTGGAGCCGGCATAGCGCCCCTGCGCCCAGCGGTGCTTGAGCAGCGGCAGGCCCTGTTCGGCCATGGCGGACAGCTCGCCTTGCGCGGTGTACCAGACGGGCCGTCCGTCGGATTCGTACGTGTACCAGATGACCATCGCCTGCCGGTCGACGTTGAAGAGCTCGAAGCCGCTGCCGGGCCTGCCCGGGTCCCACCAATGCCCCTGCGCAAACGGCGAGCGCTCCGCGATGGTCGCGGCCGAAACCAGGGAGGAGAAGAAAACGAGGAGGGTGATTGCGAGGGCGCGCAGGCTCATGGCGGAAATCCCGGCAGGATGCCGAATTGTGCGCCGGGCCCCTCTTGCACGGCAAGGTTGCGGGCCTTGGAGCACCGGGGCTGTTACGGCCTGGCCACGCTGTTGCGATAGGCGGTCGGTCCCATGCCGGTCCAGTCCCGGAACGCCCTGAAGAAGGCGGACGGTTCCGAGTAACCGAGCTCGCCGGCTACCTGCGAGATGCGCAGGCGCGAACCGGCGAGGAGCGCGATGGCGCGATCGCGTCGCACCGTGTCGTGCACGAGGCGGAAGCTCGTCCCCTCCTGGCGCAGCCTGCGGTGCAGCGTTCGGGCCGACATGCCGAGCATTCGCGCCGCCTCCTCGAGCGATGGGGGCTGCCCGATCCGGCCCGATAGCAGCTCGCGAACCGCGCGCGCCGCCTCGCGGTCGCGGCGATAGAGCATGCTGATGCGCCCCGGCGCGCCCTCGAGGAAGGACGCGAGCTCCTCCTGCGCGCGGCGCACGGGAAGGTCCAGCAAGCTTGCATCCATCACCGCGTCGAGGAAGGCCGCCTCGAAGGTCGAGCGCTCGGTGTAGATCAGCGCGTAGTCGGCATGGTGGGCGGGACGCCTGTAGGGAAAGTCCACCTGCGCGAGCGGCAAGGCACGAGCGGCCAGCCAGCAGCCGAGCGCATGCAGCATCCGGAGCAGCCACTCGAAGGCGAAGATGCGGGCGGGGTCCTCGCGCCGCCGCCGAAGGGGAGTGGCCTCGCGGATCTCGAGATGCGCCTCGCCGCCACGGCGACGCACCGACACGGCCAGCTCGGGCAGCACGAGCCCCAGGAAACGCGCTGCGCGTTCGAGCGCCTCGCCCAAATCGCGGCTGCCCAGGCTCGCGCGGCACAGGAACTCGAAGGCGCCGGGACGGATCGCAGCCCGGAAGAGTCCCAGGCCCTCGTCGCGAAGCACCGCGGCCACGGCGTTGTAGAGATCCACGTACTGCGCGATGGGGATGCGTTCGCCGCGAGCGAGCTCGGCCGGATCGACGCCCGCCCGGCGCAGCGCCGCGGCGCGTTCCGCCGGCCGGCAGCCCGCCAGCACGCCGCGTACGAATCCCGCGGCGACCGTTGCACGATGTACACGTTCCTTAGAGGGACGCGCGCGGCCACTTGCTTCGTGCATGATGGCGGAGTTTACACGAATCGCGGCGACCGGGGCCATGGCTACCCGCCCGCAAGTGGCCTACCATCGAAGGCTGGAGGACTGCCATGAACGACCTTTCCGTCCGCAAGAACCTCGCCCCCTACAAGCTCACCCACAAGGTGCGCTTCGTCACCGCCGCCTCGCTCTTCGACGGCCACGACGCGTCCATCAACATCATGCGTCGCATCCTCCAGGGCTCGGGCGCCGAGGTGATCCACCTGGGCCACAACCGATCTGTGGGCGAGGTGGTGAACGCGGCGCTGCAGGAAGACGTGCAGGGCATCGCCATCACCTCCTACCAGGGCGGGCACGTCGAGTACTTCAAGTACATGCTCGACCTGCTGCGCGCCAACGGCGGCGAGGACATCAAGGTCTTCGGCGGCGGTGGGGGCGTGATCGTGCCCGCCGAGATCCGCGAGCTGCACGACTACGGCGTGACGCGGGTCTATTCCCCCGAGGACGGCGCCATCATGGGCCTGCAGGGCATGATCAACGACGTCCTCGAGCGATCGGATTTCGACCTCGGACCCGCCGCGCCGAAGGAAGGCGAGGTCCTCGAGGTACTGAAGAGCGGCAGCCGCCGTGCCCTGGCGCGTGTGATCACGGGGCTGGAGAACGGCATCTACGGCGAGGCGCTGCGGAAACGGCTCCTCGAGGCCGCCTCGTCCCTCGTCCCCCATCCCCCATCCCTTGGCATCACCGGCACGGGCGGAGCCGGCAAGAGCTCCCTCACCGATGAGCTCGTGCTGCGGCTGCGCCTCGACCAGTCGGATCGCCTGAAGATCGCGATCATCTCGATCGACCCCTCGCGCAAGCGCACCGGCGGCGCGCTGCTGGGCGACCGCATCCGCATGAACGCGATCGAGCATCCCAACATCTTCATGCGCTCGCTCGCCACCCGCGACACCGGCAAAGAGGTGTCGTCGGCGCTGGCCGAGGTGATCGCCGCATGCCGCCTGTCGGGGTTCGACCTGGTGATCGTGGAGACCTCGGGCATCGGGCAGGGCGACGCCGCCATCGTGCCGTTCGTGGACGCCTCGCTCTACGTGATGACGCCCGAGTTCGGCGCCGCGAGCCAGCTCGAGAAGATAGACATGCTGGATTTCGCCGATTTCGTCGCCATCAACAAGTTCGACCGCCGCGGCGCCGAGGATGCGCTGCGCGACGTGAGCAAGCAGTACCAGAGGAACCGGCAGCTCTTCTCGAAGCGGCCCGACGAGATGCCGGTCTTCGGCACGCAGGCCTCGCGCTTCAACGACGACGGCGTGACCGCGCTCTACCAGGCGCTCGCGGGGAAGCTTCGGGAGCTGGGCCTCCAGCTGGAAGAAGGCCGCCTGCCCCCCGCGCGCGTGAAGGCTTCCTCCAGGCAGCGCGCCATCGTCCCTGCGGAGCGCGTGAGATACCTGGCGGACATCGCGGATACCGTCCGCGACTACCACCGCCACGCGGGCGAGCAGGCGCGCATCGCGCGCGAGCGCCAGTCGCTGCGCACCAGCAAGTCGATCTTCGAGCAGGGCGGCAAGCCTGCCGGGGATTTCGACGCGATGATCGCCGCGAAGGATGCCGAGCTGTCGCCCGGCGCGCGGAAGCTGCTCGAGATGTGGCCGAAGACGCGCGAGCTGTACGGGCGCGACGAGTACGTGGTGAAGATCCGCGACAAGGAGATCCGCACGCGCCTCACGCACGAGACGCTCTCGGGCTCCCAGGTACGCAAGGTGGCGCTCCCGCGTTTCGAGGACGAGGGCGAGATCCTGCGCTTCCTCATGCGCGAGAACCTGCCGGGGTCTTTCCCGTTCACCGCCGGCGTTTTCGCCTTCAAGCGCGAGGCCGAAGACCCCACGCGGATGTTCGCAGGCGAGGGCGATGCCTTTCGCACCAACCGGCGTTTCAAGCGCGTCTCCGAGGGCATGCCGGCCCATCGGCTCTCTACCGCCTTCGACTCGGTGACGCTCTACGGCTTCGATCCCGACGAGCGGCCCGACATCTACGGCAAGGTGGGCAACTCGGGTGTCTCCATCGCCACGCTGGACGACATGAAGGTGCTCTACGACGGCTTCGACCTCTGCGCGCCGACGACCTCGGTGTCCATGACGATCAACGGCCCGGCGCCGATGCTCCTCGCCATGTTCTTCAATACCGCCATCGAGCAGCAACTGGCGAAGTTCCAGGCCGACAACGCACGCGAGCCCACCGACGACGAGTACGCCAAGATCCGCGCGTGGACGCTCTCCACGGTGCGCGGGACGGTGCAGGCCGACATCCTCAAGGAGGACCAGGGGCAGAACACCTGCATCTTCTCGACCGAGTTCGCGTTGAAGATGATGGGCGATATCCAGGAGTATTTCGTGCACCACAAGGTGCAGAACTTCTATTCGGTGTCGATCTCGGGCTATCACATCGCCGAGGCGGGCGCCAACCCCATCAGCCAGCTCGCCTTCACGCTCTCCAACGGCTTCACCTTCGTCGAGGCGTATCTCGCGCGCGGCATGCACATCGACGATTTCGCGCCGAACCTCTCGTTCTTCTTCTCCTTCGGCATGGATCCGGAGTACACCGTGATGGGCCGCGTGGCGCGGCGGATCTGGGCGGTGGCGATGAAAAACCGCTACGGGGCCAACGAGCGCAGCCAGAAGCTCAAGTTCCATGGCCAGACCTCGGGGCGCAGCCTGCACGCCCAGGAGATGGCGTTCAACGACATCCGCACGACGCTGCAGGCGCTCACCGCGATCTACGACAACGCCAACAGCCTGCACACCAACGCCTACGACGAGGCGGTCACCACGCCCACCGAGGAATCGGTGCGCCGCGCGATGGCGATCCAGCTCATCATCAATCGGGAGTGGGGCCTGGCGAAGAACGAGAACCCCAACCAGGGCTCCTTCATCATCGAGGAGCTCACCGACCTGGTGGAGGAAGCGGTGCTGAAGGAGTTCGAGGCGATCGCCGCTCGCGGCGGCGTGCTGGGCGCGATGGAGACCGGCTACCAGCGCGGCAAGATCCAGGAGGAGAGCCTGCACTACGAGCACAAGAAGCACGACGGCTCCTATCCGATCATCGGCGTGAACACCTTCCGCAACCCGCATGGCGACACCATCCCGGAAAAGCTCGAGCTCGCGCGCTCCTCGGAGGAGGAGAAGCAAAGCCAGCTGCGGCGGCTGCGCGAGTTCCAGTCTCGCCACGCGGGCGAAGCTCCCGCGATGCTCGAGCGGCTTCGCCATGCGGTGATCGCCGACCGGAACGTGTTCGAGGTCCTAATGGATGCGGTGCGTGTCTGCTCGCTGGGGCAGATCACGCATACGTTGTTCGAGGTGGGCGGGCGGTATCGGAGAAGCATGTGAAGGAAAACCGGGGTCAGACCTCGTTTTCGCCTGCGCGAAATTCGGGGTCTGACCCCAGTCGCATCGTCTGTCTCACCGAAGAGCCCACCGAGGTCCTCTATGCGCTGGGCGAGGAGCACCGCATCGTCGGCATCTCGGGCTTCACCGTCCGCCCGCCGCGCGCGCGCAAGGAAAAGCCCAAGGTCTCGGCCTTCACCAGCGCCAGGGTGGACGAGATCACGGCGCTGAGACCCGACCTCGTCATCGGCTTCTCCGACATCCAGGCCGACATCGCCCAGGCACTCATCAAGCGCGGCGTCGAGGTCTGGATCTCGAATCACCGCAGCGTCGAGGGCATCGTGTCCTACGTGCGCCGCCTGGGCGGGATGGTGGGCGCCTTCGACAAGGCGAAAAGCTACGCCGCGCAGCTCCAGGCGCATGTGGCGGAGGTGCGCGCGAGGGCGGACTGCCTGCCGCGCCGGCCGCGTGTCTATTTCGAGGAGTGGGACGAGCCGCAGATCAGCGCCATCGGCTGGGTGAGCGAGCTCATCGGAATCGCCGGCGGCGACGACATCTTTCCCGAGCGCGCCGCGTGCGCCATGGGGCGCGATCGCATTCTCGCGGATCCCGGTGAAGTCGTGCGTCGCGAGCCCGACATCGTCATCGGCTCGTGGTGCGGCAAGAAGTTTAGACCGGAACGCGTCGCGGCGAGAGCCGGATGGGCGACGATACCCGCGGTGCGCGACGGCGAGCTGCACGAAGTGAAGTCGCCGCTCATCCTGCAGCCCGGGCCCGCGGCGCTCACCGACGGGCTCGATGCGCTGCATGCCATCATCACGCGCTGGGCGTCCCGCGACGGCGCCACGAAATCCGCAGCCTGAAGGAAGCGAAGCATGGGAAAGCGACTCACCAAGATCTACACGCGCACGGGCGACGACGGCACCACCGGCCTGGGCAACGGCTCGCGCCTCGCCAAGGACAGCCAGCGCATCGAGGCCATCGGCCTCGTGGACACGCTCAACTCGTTCATCGGCCGCGTGCTCGCGCACGATGTGCCGGTGAAGGTGCGCGAGTGCCTCACCGACGTGCAGCACGACCTCTTCGAGCTGGGCGGGGAGCTGTGCCTGCCTGGCGTGGTGAAGATCGAGGACGTGCACCTGGCGCGCCTGGAGCGCGACCTGGACGCGTTCAATGCCGACCTGCCGGGCTTGAAGGAATTCATCCTGCCGGGCGGCTCTCCCGCCGCGGCCGACGCGCACCTCGCGCGCACGGCGTGCCGCAATGCCGAGCGGGTGCTGGTGGCGCTCGCCAGGACCGAGAAGGTGAGCGACGGCGGGCGCCGCTACATGAATCGGCTCTCGGACCTGCTCTTCGTGCTCGCCCGGGTGCTCAACGGCGCCGCGGGACAGCCCGACGTGCTCTGGCAACAGGGTCGCAACCGCGGCTGAGCCGCGCTACGCGTACGCCTCCGAATAGAGCTGCACGCAGGTGAGCTTGCCGTCGTCGAACTCGAGCGCGAGCGTCGCGCCGTCGCGCTCGTAGTCGAGCCATCGCAGTCCCCCGTCGCCCGAGTCCGACGTCGGGTCGCCCAGCCACGCCATGGCATCCAGCGGCGTCGTCGCCGCGGTGAAGTCATGGGAGTCGACACGGACGCTGCGCTTGCCCTCGATGGCGAAGCTCGCGCACATGAGGCCGGTGTCGCCGAAGTCGAGGCTGTAGCCCTCGTATTCGAGCACGCGGGACGAGGCGCGCCTGTCGATGCGCAAGGGCTTGCCGACGGCGCTCGCGCGCTCCAGCGCGTCGCCCAGCACGAGCGGACCCACCCGCTTCGAGGCAACCTCGAGCGCGGGGCGCGTCGACGCCGGCGGCCAACCGGCAGTCGGATCTTGGCGTCGGAACAGGTAACCGAGCTTCATCCGCGGGATTCTATGCCCGGACAAGGGGAACGGCCGCGACCCCGCGGCGGTCGAAACGGCACTTTCCGGAGGTCCCGCCATGAGCCTGCGCCCCTTGTCCCTGATCCTCGCCGCCCTCGGCCTCGCGGTTTCGAGCGCCCACGCCGCCCGCATCCAGATCTACCAGCAGCCCAACTTCACCGGCTCCGAGATCACGTTGAGCGGCGAGACCCCCGACCTGGGCGGCATCGGCTTCGCCGGCCAGGGCGCGAGCCTCGTGCTGTCGGAGCGCTGGGAGGTCTGCAGCGAGGCGAACTACCGCGGGCAGTGCACTGTGCTGGGACCCGGGCGGTACGCGCGCGTGAACCAGAATATCCAGTCGATCCGGCCGCTCGGTGCGGCCATCGCCGAGGCGCAGCGCGAGCAGATGCAGAGCGAATGGGTACAGCGCGAGCAGCGCCGCGAGGCGATCGAGCAGCGCCAGGAGCGCCGCGAGGACCGTCGCGAGGACCGCCATGACCGCACGCCGCCTCCGCCCGCGCGTTACGCCGCCCGCGCCGGCGCCATCGACCTCTTCCCGGGGCCCGATTTCCGCGGCCGGCCGATTCGCGTCGAGCGCGACGTCTCGTCGCTCGCTCGCCAGGACGACCAGGTCTCGAGCGTGATCGTGCACGAGGGCGTGTGGGAGCTGTGCACCGAGCCCGGGTTTCGCGGGCGGTGCCGCGCTTTCGAGCCGGGCCGCTACGAGTCGCTGGGCCGCCGCCTGGACGACCGGATATCGTCGGTGAGGCGCGTGCGCTAGCCGCGGCTCAAACGCGCCAGGCGGCGCGGCGCTTTTCCAGGAAGGCCGAGATCCCTTCACGCCCTTCTGGGGAAGAGCGGATGCGTGCGATGCGCTCCGCCGTGTCCTGCAGCAGCTCGCTGTGGATCGGCCGATTGGCGACGGCGCGCACGAGCTGCTTGGCCTCGCGCTGCGCCACCGGGCCGCACTCGAGCAGCGCGGCGACGATGCGCTCGATCGCGCGATCCATCTCGGCTTCGTCGGCCGCGACCTCGTGCAGCAACCCCAGGCGCCACGCCTCGGCCGCGTCGAAGCGCTCCGCGGTGAGGAAGTAGCGCCGCGACGCCCGCTCGCCGATCGCCGCGACCACGTAGGGTGAGATCACCGCAGGAACCAGGCCCAGCTTGCCCTCGGAGAGCGCGAACGACGCGGCCCGCGAACCGATGGCGATGTCGCAGCACGCCACTAATCCCACGCCCCCGCCGTACGCCGCGCCATGCACGCGCGCGAGCGTGGGCTTGTGCAACTCGGCCAGCGTGCGCATCAGCGCCGCCAGCTGCATCGCGTCGCGCTGGTTGTCTTCCTTGCTGAAGCCCGACATGCGCTTCATCCAGTCGAGGTCCGCGCCGGCGGAGAACGACTTGCCCGCGCCGGCGAGCACGACCACGCGGATGGCGGCCTCGGCTTCCATCGAGCGCAGCGCCTCGATGAGCTCCGCGATGAGCGCGTCGTCGAAGGCGTTATGGCGATCGGGCCGGTTGAAGGTGATGCGGCCGACGGGGCCCAGGTGTTGGATGGCGAGGGAGGAAGACATGGCGGGCTGCTCTCGTTGCATTGGGCCCCGGCCTGCGCCGGGGCGACAGGCGGCTACATCCGGAAGACGCCGAAGCGCGTCTCTTCCACCGGCGCGTTGGCGCACACGGCGAGCGCCAACCCCAGCACGCGGCGAGTGTCCGCGGGATCGATCACGCCGTCATCCCAAAGCCTCGCGGTGGCGTAGTACGGATGCCCCTGGCGCTCGTACTGCTCGCGGATCGGCGCCTTGAAGGCTTCCTCCTCCTCCTTCGACCACGAGCCCTTCCTGGCCTCGATGCCGTCGCGCTTCACGGTGGCGAGCACGGAGGCCGCCTGCTCGCCGCCCATCACCGAAATGCGGGCGTTGGGCCAGCTCCACAGGAAGCGCGGATTGAACGCGCGACCGCACATGCCGTAATTACCCGCGCCGAAGGAGCCGCCGACGATCACGGTGAGCTTGGGCACCTGCGCGCACGAAACCGCGGTCACCATCTTGGCGCCGTCCTTGGCGATGCCGCCGCTTTCGTACTTCTTCCCCACCATGAAGCCGGTGATGTTCTGCAGGAAGAGGAGCGGGATGCCGCGCTGGCAGCACAACTCGACGAAGTGCGCGCCCTTCAGCGCGGACTCGGAAAAGAGAATGCCGTTGTTGGCGAGGATGCCCACCGGGTAGCCGTGCAGCTGCGCGAACCCCGTCACGAGGGTGCTGCCGTAAAGAGCCTTGAACTCGTGGAACTCGGAGCCGTCGACCAGGCGGGCGATGATCTCGCGAACGTCGAAGGGAACCTTGGGATCCTTCGGGACGATTCCGTAAAGCTCCTCGGCGGCATAGACCGGATCGGGAGGGGGAACGGGGGGCGGGGTGATGCGACTTTCGGGCGCTGCGGTGTTGCGGATCGCCTCGCGCGCGATGGCGAGCGCATGCCGGTCGTCGTCGGCGAGGTGGTCGGTCACGCCAGAGGTGCGCGAATGGACTTCGCCGCCCCCGAGCTCCTCCGCGCTCACCACCTCGCCGGTGGCTGCCTTCACCAGCGGCGGTCCCCCGAGGAAGATCGTGCCCTGGTTGTTCACGATGATCGACTCGTCGCACATTGCCGGCACGTATGCGCCGCCCGCGGTGCAGGAGCCCATCACCACGGCGACCTGCGCGATGCCCTCTGCGGAAAGGTTCGCCTGGTTGTAGAAGATCCGCCCGAAGTGCTCCTTGTCGGGGAACACCTCGTCCTGCAGCGGCAGGAAGGCGCCGCCCGAATCGACCAGGTAGATGCACGGCAGCCGGTTCTGCGCCGCGATCTCCTGGGCGCGCAAATGCTTTTTCACCGTCATCGGGTAGTAGGTCCCGCCCTTCACCGTGGCGTCGTTGGCCACGACCATCACTTCGCGTCCCTCGACCCGCCCGATGCCGGTGATGATGCCGGCGCTCGGCGCATCGCCGCCGTACATTCCGTGCGCGGCGAGTTGCGACAGCTCGAGGAAGGGCGAGCCGGGGTCGAGGAGGGCGCGGACCCGTTCGCGCGGCAGCAGCTTGCCGCGGGCCGTGTGCTTCTTCTGCGCCTCCGCGCCCCCGCCTTCGGCCACCGCGGCCGCCTGCCTGCGAAGGTCTTCGGCGAGCGCGCGATGGTGCGCGGCGTTCCCGGCGAAGGCCGGCGCGGACGTGTCGAGGCGGGACTTGATGCGGGGCATCAGGACACCCTCTGGAAGGGGCGGTAGGAAAGGCGCAACGCGATCGTGACCAGCGTGGCGCCGAGGAACCAGCGCGTCTCGCCGCCGAAGAAGAGCTGCACCACGCCCATGGCCATGGGCAACTCGCACATTGCCCCGCCGATCGCGAGCGCCTTCATCAGCGCCACGCGCAACGCGGGGTCGCCGTTGTCACCTTCGCGGTTGGCCGTGGCCTCGTACGCGTTCAGGCGCCGCTTGAAGGTGCGCAGGTACAGCAGGGCGGGCGCGGCCCCGGCGAGGATGCCGATCATGGCGTAACGCTTCCAGTCGACGTCGCCCGCGCCGAACGGGGCGCCCGCCGAGCGTACGTACGCGAGCACCACGGCGGCGAGCACGACCGTGCCGATCATCTGCGCGAGCCAGGCGGAGACGAGGCCCTGCCGGCCCTGGCGCGCGGCGCTGCTCATGCCGCGAGCTGCCGCGCGATGAGAAGCCGCTGGATCTCGCTCGTGCCTTCGTAGATCTGCGTGATGCGCGCGTCGCGGTAGTGCCGCTCTACCGGGTAGTCGCGCAGATAGCCATAGCCGCCATGGACCTGGATCGCTTTGGATGCGATCCACTCCGCGGCCTCGGAGGCGAAGAGCTTGGCCTGCGAGGCTTCGGACAGGCATGGAACGCCGGAGCTGCGTAGGCGCGCCGCATGGTGCACCAGCAGTCGAGCGGCGTTGAGCCGCGTGTACATGTCGGCGAGGAGGTTGCCGATCGACTGGTGCTCCACGATGGCCTTGCCGAACTGCTTGCGCTCCTTCGCGTAGGCCACGGCGGCTTCCAGGGCGGCGCGGGCGATGCCGAGCGCCTGCGCGCCGATGCCGATGCGGCCGCCTTCGAGGTTGGACAGTGCGACCGCGAGTCCCTTGCCGCGCGCGCCCAGCAGGTGGTCCTGCGGCACGCGGCAGTTTTCCATGACGATGGCGCAGGTATCGGAGCCGCGGATGCCCAGCTTGTCCTCGAGCTTCTGCGGCTGGAACCCGCGAACGTCGGTGGGGACCACGAAGGCGGAAAGGCCCTTCTTGCCGAGCTCGGGGTCGGTTACCGCGAAGACGATGGCGAAGTCCGCGCGCTTGCCGCCGGTGATGAACTGCTTGGTGCCGTCGAGGCGCCATTCGCCGCCTTCCGGCACGGCGCGCGTCTTGAGGTTGTTGGCCTCGCTCCCGGCCTGCGGCTCCGTGAGGCAGAAGCAGGCATAGGCCTGCCCCGACGCGAGCTTCGGCAGCCAGCGCTTCTTCTGCTCGTCGCTGCCCCAGGAGAGGATGCAGCCGCAGCCAAGCCCGTTCTGCACGCTCATCAGCACCGCGGCGGATGCGCAGCCGGCGGCGACCTCCTCGATGGCGAGGGCGTACGCGAGGTAGTCCGCGCCGGTGCCGCCCCATTCCTCCGGGACCAGCATGCCCATGAAGCCCAGCTCGCCCATCTTCGCGAGCGTCGCGTCCGGGACGTACCCCTCGTCGTCCCAACGCGCGGCATTGGGCGCGAGCTCGGCGCACGCGAAATCGCGCGCCGTGTCCCGGACCATGCGCTGCTCGTCCGTGAGGAAGTCGCTATTCGCCCGGGTCAGCATGTTTGTGTTGTTCTCCCCCTCTCCCGTGGGAGAGGGCCGGGGTGAGGGTACTGCTACGTCCTCACAGCCTTCACGCGTTGCCGGATGTCGGCGCGCACCTTCGGCGGCAGGTGGTTCCAGCGCACGCCGGCGACCGCGCCGGCCAGCGCCAGGCAGGCCGGGACCGCGTCGCGCTCGGGATTGACGCGGCGAAGCTGCAGCCATGCGTCCCAGAACCCGACGCGCATCAGCGCCTCGAGGGAATCGATGCCGACGGAGCGAAGCTCCGCGGCAAGCGTGCGTCCGATGTTGGGGATTTGCTCGATCGGTGTAGCGGTTGCAGTGCTCACAGGACCTCCAGTGCGATTGCCGTTCCCTCGCCGCCGCCGATGCACAGTGCGGCGACGCCCTTTTTCAAGCCACGCTTCTTGAGAGCGTAGATGAGCGTCGTGATGATTCGCGCGCCCGTGGCGCCGATCGGGTGCCCGAGGGCCACCGCGCCGCCATTGACGTTGACCTTCGCCGGGTCGATTCCCACGTCCTTCATCGCCGCCATCGTCACCACCGCGAAGGCCTCGTTCACTTCGAAGAGGTCCACCTCGGAGGCTTTCCAGCCGGCTTTCTTCAACACCTTCTCGATCGCGCCCACGGGCGCGGTCGTGAACCACTCTGGCTCGTGCGCGTTGGAGGCGTGCGCCACCACGCGGGCGAGCGGCCTGGCTCCGCGCTTCTTCGCCTCGGCCTCGGTCATCATCACGAGTGCCGCGGCGCCGTCGGAGATCGAGGAAGAGGTGGCGGCCGTCACGGTGCCGTCCTTGTTGAACGCCGGGCGCAGCGAGGAGATCTTCTCCAGCTTCACCGTGAAGGGCGTCTCGTCGTCCTTGACGACCTCTTCACCGGCGCGGCTCTTCACGGTGACGGGAGCGATCTCGTCGGCGAAGGCGCCGGACTTGGAGGCGTTCACCGCACGCTCGGTCGAGGTCTTGGCGTACGTGTCCATCTGCTCGCGGGTGAAGCCGTATTTCTTCGCGGTCTCGTCGGCGAAGTGGCCCATGGGCTTGCCGCAATAGGCGTCCTCGAGGCCGTCGAACGCCATGTGGTCGAGGATCTGCTGGTGGCCATAGCGGTAGCCGCCGCGCGATTTCGGCAGCATGTGCGGAGCGTTGGTCATCGACTCCATGCCGCCAGCGACCACGATGGTGGAGTTGCCGGAGGAAAGCGAATCGAAGGCCATCATCGCGGCCTTCATGCCCGAGCCGCACATCTTGTTGACCGTCGTGGCCGGAGTCGCCTTGTCGAGGCCCGCCTTGATCGCCGCCTGTCGCGCGGGCGCCTGCCCCTGGCCCGCCTGCAGCACGCAGCCGAAGATGAGGTCGTCGACTTCCGTCGGCTTCACGCCCGCCTGCTCGACCGCCGCCTTGATCGCCGTGGCCCCGAGCTCGGACGCGCTCACGCCGTTGAACTTGCCCTGCATCGCCCCGATGGGGGTGCGCTTGGCGCCGACGATGACGATGTTCTCAGCCATTTGCTTCTCCTTGCATGAATGCTCTGTCGTGTTTCCGGGGCTCAGAAACGGAATCGGTCGAGGACGCGGGCGACCTGCAGCGGCTGCCCGTCGTGTCCCTCAACCGAGAAAGTGATCGAATCGGGCGAATGGACAGTGATCGTCATCTGGCCGATGGGCAGCAAGCGCACCTGGGCGGGATCGAACGCTCCGCCCAGCACCGGACCCTGCGTCCAGTAGAACGGCGCGCTGAACTCGTTGGTCGCGGTCCAGCTCCCGCTTGATGCCACGTACCAGGATGCCAGGGCGCGCGTGCCGGAGATGAAGCGGCCATAGGTGAACCAGGTGACGAAGAGCTGTCCCGAATCTCCCTCGGCGATGTTCACGCCCCACCCCGGTTCCGAAGGCATGTTCCACACTCCGGCCAGGGAATGCGCGGGACGGGTTGCGTTACTGGCCGCCTGCACGGTGATTTGCCCGTGCTCCCGGGAAACGCTCACGCGGCCCTGGTATTGCCCGCGTTCGCGGACGAGGTAGGAGCCCGCCGTCGGCACGCGGACCACCACGTTGACGGGAGGCTCGGGCGGGCGGGTCGGGAAGCAGGCGCCGGCCTCCTCGTAGACGAGCGAGATCACGGTGCCTTCGACTTCGCCTCGCACGGGCGACGCGGCGCCGCATCCGCCTGTCGCGGCGATCTGGACCACGAACTCCTGCCCGGCGCGGGGGCTCGCGGGATAGGTCCTGAGCTGGGCGTGAGTCGTGGTCGCCGCCGCGGCCGCGAGAACCAGCGAAAGGACCCTGGCGAAGCTCACGCGCGCACCTCGAACGAGTCGCGCCGGCCGACCTGCTTGGTCCGGGCGCCGAAGAGAATGTTGTGAGCCATGAAGTTCTGCTTGTGCATACTAAAAACGAAAACGGCGCAGGGTCTGCGTCACCGAGACCGTGCCTTGGTTGCGGTTCAGATGGCCGTTCATCACCGTAGCCTCGAAGCGCATTTCTTCGGGGCCCACGAATGTGAATTGCGCAAAGCCTGCGGGCTGCGCCGAAAGCATCGATCCATCCCACGGACGGTCCGAAGGCGGACCGTATGTGATGAACAACGGACCGCGGAACACGGTGGGCGAGACCCAGCGGCCTTCCGACATCACATACCAGCCACCGAAAGTGTTCGGCCCAGAGGCAGGCGGGAGCATGGAGCTCCAAGGGTCCAGGTCCGGCGGCGGATGAGTGAGCCAGGCGGCCAGCAATGCGCCCGACCGGCCTTGCACGAGATTCACACCGGTCCCTGGCGCCGCCGGGTCGAACCAGTTGCCGTTGAGTCGACGATACTGCGGAGTCGCCGGAGCACCCAGGTCGCGAACGCTCAGGCTTGTAAGGCGATCGCTCTCGGTCGAAATCCCCGCGCGCCCGCCTGAGATCTCCTTGGCGAAAATCACGTCGTAGTTGCCTGCGACAAGGGGATCGGACAACTTCACCAGCCGAATGCAGCGCTGGACGCCGAATCCACCATAGCCCTCGTTCGAGCGCAGCTCCGCGCGTAGTTCCAGAGCGCCACCCTGCATGCTGAGTCGCGGGGGAGCCAACAGCTGCGGCTCGGGCTCATCGCACAGACTGACGGCGACAAGGAGACGCTCGCCCATGACAGGCTCGTGCGGCAAGACGAGCGCATGGGAGAGGGGTGCGAACAACAAGGCAAGCCAGGCGAAAAATCGCAGGAGGTTGAGCTTCGCCACGTCAGAACTCGAAGCGGCGAAGGATCGCTTCGCTTTCCAACCAAACACCGATCAGGGTGGCGCGCACAGTGCGAAGCTTCATCCGATCGGGGGCCAGGAACTCCAGCGTGGCCATCCCAACCGGCGAGGTGTGGCTCGATGTCGCAGCCTCGTTGATGCGCGTGCCGACCGACTCATAGAGCACGCCGCGAAAGATCGTAGGCGTTATCCAGCGGCCGTCTGGAACGACGTGCCAGATCACGGGGTAATTGGCGAACTCGGAAAAGCTGAACTCACGGTAATTTAACACCACGCCAAACAAGGCGCCCGAGTCCCCTTGCACCAGGTTCACGCCCCACCCGGGCTGCGCGGGATCGAACCAGTTTCCGTCGAGCTCGCGGTGGGCCGGCGCCGCCGCCGTGCCCGCAACCACATTTACGCTGAGCTCATGCGCGGGAACGGGATACCCGAAGAGCGAGTTCTGGTTGGAGTAAGGCCCTGCGCGAATGGTGTACGTGCCGGCGGGAAGACCGCCCATCGTGGCGCCGAAACGCGACCACTTGAGGGGAGTGGTCCCGAGCACTTGAGGCTGCCCCACGGTGATGACCGGGCCATCGCGCTCGATGCTCGAAGTGGTGAAGTATCCGCCGGTGCCATAGTTGTACGCACCGACGAAGGCGAATGCCTCGCCGGCCTGCGGATCGGGCGGGAACACGCGGCGCTCCTGCGCTTGGGCGGCGAGCGCGAGCGACAGGACCGCCGAAGCAAAAAGGGCGGCAACCTTCACGCGCTCTCCTCGAACAACTCGCGCCCGATCAGCATCCGGCGGATCTCGTTGGTGCCGGCGCCGATGTCGTAGAGCTTGGCGTCGCGCAGCAGGCGGCCGGCGGGGAATTCGTTGATGTAGCCGTTGCCGCCGAGGCACTGGATCGCCTCGAGCGCCACATTCACCGCATTCTCCGAGGCGAACAGCAAACAGGCGGCGGCATCCTTGCGCGCTGCACGTCCTCGGCCTTGGTCCAATGCTCCGGCAACGCGATAACTGAAGGCACGCGAGGCCTGCAGCTTGGTGTACATGTCGGCGACCTTGCCCTGCATGAGCTCGAAAGTCCCGATCGGCTGGCCGAACTGCTTCCGCTCGTGCATGTAGGGCAGCACCAGGTCCATCGCCGATTGCATGATGCCGAGCGGGCCGCCGGAGAGGACCGTGCGCTCGGTGTCGAGGCCCTTCATGAGCACCTTCGAGCCGCCGTTCACCGTGCCGAGCACGTTCTCATCCGGGATCTCGCAATCCTGGAACACGAGCTCGCAGGTGTTGGAGCCGCGCATGCCGAGCTTGTCCAGCTTCTGGGCCGTGCTGAACCCCTTCATGCCTTTCTCGACCAGGAAGGCGGTCATCGCCTTCGACCCCTGCTCCTTCGGCGCGGTGCGCATGTACACGATGAGCACATCCGCGTCGGGGCCGTTCGTGATCCACATCTTCGAGCCGTTGGCGACCCAGCGCTCGCCGCGCTTCTCGGCCCTGCAGGCCATGGAGCCCACGACATCGGAGCCCGCGCCCGGCTCGCTCATGGCGAGCGCGCCCACGAGCTCGCCGCTGCAGAGCTTCGGCAGGAACTTGCGCCGCTGCGCCTCGCTGCCGTTGAGATAGAGGTTGTTCACGCAGAGGTTGGAGTGGGCCCCGTAGGAAAGGCCTACCGATGCCGAGGCGCGCGAGACTTCTTCCATCGCCACCACGTGGGCCACATACCCCAGGCCGGTGCCGCCGTATTCGTCCGGAACCGTCATGCCGAGCAAGCCCAGCTCGCCCAGCTTCTTCCACATGTCCGCGGGAAATTCGTTCTTGCGGTCGATCTCGGCGGCCCGTGGCGCCAGCTCCGCGTCGCACATCCGCTTCACCGTGTCGCGAAGGGCGTCGAATTCCTCGGTCAGGTGGGTATCGAACAGCATCGAGGATGGCGGGGATGCAAAAACGTATCGGGGAGCGTAATTATCGCTCGAAAACCGGTTTTCCGCAGGCGGCGCAGACCTTGACAAGCCCGGCCGACAGCGGCGTGGAAAAAGCCGTTATTCGGGCGTCACGGGTTGCGCCGCGCCCGCATCACGGTGCGCCATTACTTCGGGGCGAGCCGTATCGCGCCGTCCAGCCGGATGACCTCGCCGTTCAAGACCTCGTTTTCGACGATGTGCTTCACCAGCGCGGCGTACTCCTCAGGCCTGCCCAACCGAGGCGGGAAGGGCACCTGCTGGCCGAGCGAGGTGCGGACCTCCTCGGTCATGCCCTGCAACATGGGCGTGTCGAAGATGCCGGGGGCGATGGTCATCACGCGGATGCCGAAGCGTGCCAGCTCGCGGGCAATGGGCAAGGTCATTCCGTTCACGCCCGCCTTGGAGGCGGCGTAGGCGGCCTGGCCTATCTGGCCGTCCATCGAGGCGACCGAGGAGGTGTTCACGATGACGCCGCGCTCGCCGCTGGCGAACGGTTCCTGGGTGCTCATGCGCGCGGCTGCGAGCCGCAGCACGTTGAAGCTGCCGATGAGGTTGATCTTGACGGTGCGCTCGAAGCTCGCGAGCGAGTGGGGGCCGATCTTGCCGACCACACGCTCGCCCGGGGCGACCCCCGCGCAGTTGATGGCGCCGTGGATCGCGCCGAAGGCCGAAACGCAGAGCTCCACGGCCGCCGCCACCTGCGCCTCGTCGGTCACGTCGGTGCGGATGTATTTCGCATCACCGCCCAGGGAGGAGGCGAGCGCTGCCCCGGCCTCGTTTATGTCCGCGATGACGACGCGGCCGCCCTGTGACGCGAGCAGGCGCGCGGTGGCGGCTCCGAGGCCCGAGCCCGCGCCGGCGACGAGGAAGGTGCACTTGGAGATGATCATTCGATGGGCTTCCTTCCGGTGGGAGGGGTGCGCACCGCGACGATCGGCAGGTCGCGCTCGCGCGCCCAGAGCTGCCAGTCCCGTGCCGTGCGGGTCGCGAACCTGTCCTTCAGTAAGTCGATGGAAAGCTCGGGAATTTCGAGCGCCTCGGCCAGTCGGCGGGCGAAGTGCGGCTCGAGCGCGGCGACCGCGATCCATCCCTCGCTTGCCGCGTACAAATTATATCCGGCGTATCCACCGCCCAATATCGCGCCGGGCGAGGTGAGGCCCTCGTGCAAGGGGGCGGCGAGCGTTCGCGCCGCATCCGCCAGCGCCGTGGTGATCGAGCGCCCCCGCCCATCGCGCTCGCGGGCGAGCAGCATCGCCAGCGCGGCGCTGACGGCGCGTTCCGCGCCGGCCATGTCGGCGAACAGCGTGAGCGGCATCGCCGGCGGCTGCACCAGGCCCTGCGTCGCGAGGTAGGTGAGGTCGTGGCCGGCGACATCCTCGTCGGGAGGCGCGTGCCCGGCGATCGCCACGTGGCAAAGCCGCGGAAAGCGTTCGGCGAGCTGCCCGGCATCGAGGCCCATGCGCGCCAGCGCGGCGCGGCGCTGCGCGGTAACGAGGAGGTCGGCGTCATGGAGCAGCGCATCCATCGCCTCGCGCCCTTCGGGCGACTTGAGGTCGAGGCGCAGCACCCGAACATCCCGGTGCAGGCGCGCATACCACGCCGGGCGGTACTGTTCGAAGGGATCGCCCGAAGGGGGCTCCACCTTCGCAAGCGCGGCGCCCAGCTCGCGAAGCCGGGCGCACGCGGCCGGTCCCGGCAGGTTCAAGGCGGTCGAGACGACGCGGATGCCGGCGAGGAGATTCACGACATAATCATTCCATGCTTCCTTCGCTTCCGCCCTCCGTCCGCGTGATCGTGCGTGGATGGCTCAACTGCAACCAGGTCGTCCTCCTCGCGCCCGGCGACAACGTGCTCATCGATTCGGGGTATTGCACCCATCGCGAGGAGACGCTCGAGCTTCTGGCGAGCCGCATGGGGCTCGATCGCCAGCCGCTGGAGCGCCTGGTCAATACGCATTGCCATTCCGATCACATGGGCGGCAATGCCGCGGTGGCCAGCGCCTATGGGTGCCGCGTGACGATCCCGGCGGGCGAAGTGAAGAACGTGCGCCCGTGGACGCCGCAGTCGGCCTGGATGGAGCAGTTCGACCAGCGCGCGGACCCTTTCCATTTCGATGACACGCTCGCCGTGGGCGACACCTTCGAGGCGGGCGGCTTCACATGGGAGGTGCACGCGGCGCCGGGCCACGACATGGACGCGCTCATGTTCTTCGAGCCCGCGAATCGCCTCCTGGTATCGGGCGATGCGTTGTGGGAGAACGGCATGGGGTTCGTGTGGCCCGCGAACGGACCCAATCCCCATATCGAGGCGGCCCGCGAGGCGCTGGCCACCATCGAGCGCCTCGATCCCGCCGTCGTGATCCCGGGACACGGTGCCCCGTTCGCCAATGTGGCGGCGGCGCTGGCTTCGGTGCGCGGCAAGCTCGACGCCTTCGAGCGCGACCCGGTGAAGTGCGCTCGCCACGTGGTCAAGGTGATGTTCGCCTTCGCGCTGCTCGACCGCGGCAGCATGGCGGTCGGCGACGTTCCGGCCTACCTCGATACGGTGCCGTGCTACTCCGACATGTCCCGCGCATTCCTGCAAGGGCAGGCTGGCGGGCAACTCGCCACCTGGATGCTCGCCGACCTGGCGCGCGCCGGCGCGATCCAACTGCGCGACGGCGTCGCACGGCCCGCGATCCCGGCCTAGTCCCGGACAATCCCTCCATGAAGATCCTCGAGATCCGCGAGCAAACCCATCCCATCGCCTCGCCCATCCGCAACGCCTACATCGACTTCAGCAAGATGACGCTCAGCCTGGTCGCGGTGGTGACGGACGTTATGCGCGACGGCCGCCCGGTCGTGGGTTACGGCTTCAACTCCAACGGCCGCTACGGGCAGGGCATGCTGATGCGCGAGCGCTTCATCCCGCGCGTGCTCGAAGCCGATCCCGCCTCGCTCATCGACGACGCCGGGACGAACCTCGATCCGCATCGAATCTGGGACTGCATGTTCCGAAACGAGAAGCCGGGTGGCCACGGCGAGCGCTCGGTGGCCATCGGCACCATCGACATGGCGGTGTGGGATGCGGTGGCCAAGATCGCCGGCAAGCCGCTCTTCCGCCTGCTCGCCGAGCGCCACGGCGACGGCAAGGCGAACCCGAAGGTGTTCGTGTACGCGGCCGGCGGCTACTACTATCCCGGCAAGGACGACGCGCAGCTCAAGGCCGAGATGCGCGGCTACCTCGATCGCGGCTACACGGTGGTCAAGATGAAAATCGGTGGCGCGAGCCTCGAAGAGGACCGGCGCCGCATCGAGTCGGTGCTCGGCATCCTGGGGCCCGGGCAGCGCCTGGCCGTCGACGCGAACGGGCGCTTCGACCTGGAGACCGCCGTGGCCTATGCCAAGGCGTTATCGGCCTATGACCTCTTCTGGTACGAGGAGGCCGGCGACCCGCTCGACTACGAGCTGCAGGCGCGGCTGGCCGGGCGCTACGACAAGCCGATGGCGACGGGCGAGAACCTTTTCTCCATGCAGGATGCGCGGAACCTCATCCGCTACGGCGGCATGCGCCCCGACCGCGACTGGCTGCAGTTCGACTGCGCGCTTTCGTACGGCTTGGTCGAGTACCTGCGCACGCTCGACATGCTGCGCGTGCACGGCTGGTCGCCTTCGCGTTGCATCCCGCATGGCGGGCACCAGATGTCGCTCAACATCGCGGCCGGGCTGGGCCTTGGCGGCAACGAGAGCTACCCCGATCTTTTCCAGCCGTTCGGCGGCTTTCCCGATGGCGTGCGCGTGGAGGAGGGGCACATCACCATGCCGGAGCTTCCGGGCATCGGCTTCGAGGGCAAGGCCGACCTCATCCGCGTGATGCGCGAGCTCGCCTAGGGCCCGAAGTTGCGCAGCCCTTCGAGGTCGAGGATGCGGATGCGACCGTAGTCGACCTTGACCAGGCCCGCCTTGTCGAGACGCTGCAACGCCTGGTTCACGCGCTGGCGGGAAACGCCGCACAGGTAGCCCAGCTCCTCCTGCGAAAGCTGCACTTCGGTCGCCTGGTCGGGATAAAGCACGGGATTGAAGAGCCCGGCGAGGGAGCGCGCCACGCGCGCGTCGGGCTCGAGCAGGCGCTCGTGCTCAACCATGGCGATGAACTGTGCGAGGCGCTCGTTCAGCTGCATCAACAGGAAGCGGTTGAACGCGATGTCGGTGTCGAGCAGCCACTCGAAGGTGGCGCGCGGCATGTAGGCGACGCGGCTTTCGCGCAGCGTGACCACGTCGTACTTGCGCGTGTGGTCCTTGAGGAGCGAGCCTTCCCCGAACCAGCCGCCGCTGGTGACTCCGGTGAAGGTCGTGGTCTTGCCCTCCGGCGTCACGCTGGTCATCTTGACCAGCCCGTCGATGAGCCCGATCCAGTGCTCGACTGGCTCGCCCTTGCGGCACACGGGGACGCCCACCGGCAGGTCGCGCACCACGGTTTCGGCCTCGACGCGAGCGAGCTGCGCCGGGGTCAGCGTGCGTGTCCACAGCGACTCGCGCAGCAGGTCCGGAAATGTTTTCTCGCGGGTGGCCATGGGGCAGGGTTGTCGATCAAGCAGATTGTCGGCGAAAAGACACACGGCCGGTAAGGCCGCTTATACACTGCGGTAACATGATTCAGCATCCCCGCCGGCAGAGCGGGGCTCCGTGGAGTTCCTTGGAGGAGGACCGACGGTCATGGCGCTGCAGGCCGGCACGCCCGATACTTTCCCGAAGCTCTTGCTGCAGCACGCGGCCGGGCGCGGGAACGATCCCGCCATCCGCGAGAAGGACCTCGGCATCTGGCAGACGTGGACGTGGCGCGGGATGCGCGACGAGATCGAGTGGCTCGCGTGCGGCCTCGCGCAGGCCGGCCTCGCGCCGGGCGCGCACATCGCGGTCATCGGCGCCAACCGTCCGCGGCTCTACTGGACGCTTACCGCGGCCCAGGCCCTGGGCGCGATCCCGGTCCCCTTCTACGAAGATGCCGTAGCGAACGAGATGACGTACGTCTTCCAGGATGCGGAGATCGCCTTCGCCGTGGTGGAAGACCAGGAGCAGGCCGACAAGCTCTTCGAGATCATGCCGCAGTGCCCGAAGCTCAGGCACATCTGGTACGACGATGCGCGTGGCCTCAAGCACTACACCCAGCCCGAGCTCGCATCCTACGAAAGCCTGCGCGAAGCCGGGCGCGCCTACGCCAAGGCCAATCCGGGCTTCTTCGCCGAGCGCATTGCCGCAGGCAAGGGCGGCGATCCGGCCATCATGATGTACACCTCGGGCACCACCGGCAATCCGAAGGGCGTGGTGCTCACGCATGACAACCTGGTGCTTTCCAGCCGCGCCTATGCCGAGCTCGAAGGGCTGCGCCCCGAAGAAGAGGTGCTGGCCTACCTGCCGATGGCGTGGATCGGGCAGAACCTCTTCTCCTATGCGCAGTGGATGGCCGTGGGCTTCCGCATCAACTGCATCGAGTCGGGCGAGACCATGCTCACCGACATGCGCGAGATCGGCCCCACCTATTATTTCGCGCCGCCCCGGGTGCTGGAGGCTCTGCTCACCCAGGTGACCATCCGCATGGAGGATGCGAGTGCCGGGAAGCGCTGGATCTTCCGTCACTTCATGGACCTTGCGCGACGCGTCGGCGCGCGGATCCTCGACGGCGAGCCGGTCCCGGCGCTCGAGCGCCTGCATTACGCAATCGGGAAGTTGCTCGTATACGGTCCGCTGCGCAACGCGCTCGGCATGTCCCGCATTCGCGTGGCGTACACGGCAGGGGAGGCGATCGGTCCGGATCTCTTCGTGTTCTACCGCTCGCTCGGCATCAACCTGAAGCAGCTCTACGGCTCCACGGAGACCTCGGTAATGGTCTGCGTGCAGCCGAACGGGCAGGTGAAGCCCGACACGGTGGGCCCGCCGATGAAGGGCGTTGAGGTGCGCGTCCTCGATTCCGGCGAGATCGTCCTCAAGTGCCCGGGGCTTTTCCGCGCCTACTACAAGAACGACGACGCCACGCGCGAAGCCAAGGACGCCGAAGGCTGGTTCCACACCGGCGATGCCGGCTTCTTCGACGAGACCGGCCACCTCAAGATCATCGATCGCGCCAAGGACGTGGGCAAGCTCTCCGACGGTACGCTCTTCGCGCCGAAGTACCTCGAGAACAAGCTCAAGTTCTTCCCCTACGTGAAGGAGGCGGTTGCCTTCGGGCATGCGAAGGCGGAGGCGACGGCGATGATCAACATCGACGTCCAGGCGGTGGGGGACTGGGCGGAGCGACGCGGCATTCCCTATTCGGGATACACCGACCTCGCCGCCAAGGCGCAGGTCGTGGACCTCATCCGCGAATGCGTCGAGAAGGTCAATGCCGACCTGGCGCGCGACCCGAAGCTCTCGGGCAGCCAGATCCACCGCTTCGTGATCCTGCACAAGGAGCTCGACGCCGACGATGGCGAGCTCACGCGCACGCGCAAGGTGCGCCGCGGCTTCATCGGCGAGAAGTACGCCACCATCGTCGATGCGCTCTACTCCGGCACCGAGCGCTGCCTGGTCGAGGCGCAGGTCCGCTTCGAGGATGGCCGCACCGGCACGGTGCGCGCCGAGCTGCCCATCAACCGGGCGAAGACCTTCGCTGCCGAACCGGCGCGGGCGGCGGCCTGAGCATGAACCTGCGGGAGCTAGACGCCCAGGAAACCGGACGAAGGATCGGCGACGTCATCCTCGCCGTGGACTCGGTGTCGCTCGCCTTTGGCGGCGTGAAGGCGCTCACCGACGTGAGCTTCGACGTGCGCGAGCACGAGATCCGCGCCATCATCGGCCCCAACGGGGCGGGCAAGAGCTCGATGCTCAACGTGATCAACGGCGTGTACCACCCGCAATCGGGCCGGATCACCTACCTCGGCAAGACGGAAGCGGCGATGCGCCCGCACGACGCCGCGCGCCGCGGCATCGCCCGAACCTTCCAGAGCCTCGCGCTCTTCAAGGGCATGTCCGTGCTGGAGAACATCCTCGCCGGGCGCAACCTCATGATGAAGAGCAACCTCCTGCTGCAGGCCCTGCGCGTGGGGCCGGCGCTGCGCGAGGAGATCGCGCACCGCAAGCGCTGCGAGGAGATCATCGACTTCCTGGAGATCCAGCACGTGAGGAAGACCCAGGTGGGAAGGCTTCCCTACGGCTTGCAGAAGCGGGTCGACCTGGGCCGTGCCCTGGCGGCGGAGCCGCGGGTGCTGTTGCTGGACGAGCCCATGGCGGGCATGAACGTGGAGGAGAAGCAGGACATGTCGCGCTTCATCCTCGACGTGAACGACGAGTTCGGCACCACCATCGTCCTCATCGAGCACGACATGGGGGTGGTCATGGACCTCTCCGACCGCGTGGTGGTGCTCGACTACGGCCGCAAGATCGCCGACGGCACGCCCGACGAAGTGCGCGCCAGCCAGGCGGTGATCGACGCGTACCTGGGAGTGAAGCATTGAACGACACCCTTGGCCGCAACCTCACCGGCGCGTTCTTCGTGCTCCTGGCGCTCGGCGCCGGCTCGCCGATGATCTTCGGGGAAGCGCGCCTGCCGCAGTGGCTGGAGGTGGTCCTGGGCGGGCTCATGTCGGGCGTGCTGTATTCGCTCGTGGCGCTGGGCCTGGTGCTCATCTTCAAGGCCTCCGGGGTGTTCAACTTCGCCCAGGGCGCCATGGTGCTCTTCGCGGCGCTCTCGCTCGTGCGGCTCATGGAAAAACTGCCCTTCGCCGTGGCGCTCGTCGCCACGCTCGCGATCATGGTGGTGCTGGCGTGGCTGGTGGAACGCCTGGTCCTGCGCCACCTGGTGAACCAGGACGGCATCGTCCTCTTCATGGCCACGCTCGGCATCGCGTACTTCCTCGACGGCCTGGGCCAGACCATCTGGGGCAGCGACATCTACACGCTCGACATCGGCATGCCGAAGGAGCCGAAGATCCTCCTGGAGAAGACCTTCGAGGGCGGCATCCTCGTCAACATGGAGGACCTCATCGCCGCGCTGCTCGCGGCCACGCTGGTCGCGGTGCTGGCGCTCTTCTTCCAGAAGACCGGCACCGGGCGCGCGTTGCGCGCCGTGGCTGACGATCACCAGGCGGCGCAGTCGATCGGCATTCCCTTGAACCGCATCTGGGTGATCATCTGGAGCGTTGCGGGACTGGTGGCCCTCGTGGCCGGCGTCATCTGGGGCTCGAAGCTGGGCGTTCAGTTCTCGCTGCAGCTGGTGGCTCTGAAGGCGCTACCGGTGGTGATCCTGGGCGGGTTCACCTCGATCCCCGGCGCCATCATCGGCGGCCTCATCATCGGCCTGGGTGAAAAAATCTCCGAGGTCTACCTCGGACCGTTGCTTGGAGGCGGCATCGAGAACTGGTTCGCCTACGTGCTCGCGCTGGTCTTCCTGCTGTTCAAGCCCGAGGGGCTGTTCGGGGAAAGGCACATTGACCGCGTATGAAAAGGAGCGGAATCGCCAATGTGCCTTCAGTGGAGGCTGACTTTGCCGAAGGCAAGGTTGAGCGAGTGAAGCGAGCGGGCCGAAACGAGACCGACTCATGATCTACCGCGAAACCGGGCAGTTCAAGACGACCTACGCGTCGGACCAGCAGCTCTTCCCGATCCTGCAGGATCGCGTATTCGTGATCGGCTTCCTCGTGTTCGCCTTTGGGGTGATGCCGTTCATCGGCAGCGAATACCTTTTCCGCGCGATCCTCGTCCCGTTCCTGATCCTGTCCCTCGCCGCGATCGGCTTGAACATCCTCGTCGGCTACTGCGGACAGGTGTCGCTGGGCACGGGCGCCTTCATGGCTATCGGCGCCTATTCGGCATACAACCTGGCCGTCCGGGTGCCGGACCTGAACCTGCTCGTGGTCTTCCTGCTGGCAGGCGTGTTCGCGACGATCGTGGGCGTGCTCTTCGGCATTCCCAGCCTGCGCATCAAGGGCTTCTACCTGGCGGTGGCCACGCTCGCGGCGCAGTTCTTCAGCGACTGGATGTTCGCGCGCATCAAGTGGTTCACCAACGATTCAGCCTCGGGCTCGGTTTCGGCGCCGCCGCTGGCGATCTTCGGTTACGTGTTCGACTCGCCCGCCGAGAAGTACCTGCTGGTGCTGGGCTTCGTGTGCGTGTTCGCGCTCCTCGCCCGCAACCTCACGCGGGGCGCCATCGGGCGTTCGTGGATGGCCACGCGCGACATGGACGTCGCCGCCGAGGTGATCGGAATCCGCCCGATGGCCGCGAAGCTCTCGGCCTTCGCGGTGAGCTCGTTCATCGTGGGCGTAGCCGGTGCGCTCTGGGCCTTCGTCTACCTGGGCTCGTGGGAGCCGCTCGCCTTCGACGTGAACCGCTCGTTCCAGCTCCTGTTCATGGTGATCATCGGCGGGCTCGGCTCGATCCTCGGGTCGTTCCTCGGCGCGGCCTTCATCGTGATCCTGCCGCTCGTTCTCAACCAGATGCCGACGTGGCTGGGGATACCGCTTTCCACGGCGATGATCTCGCATATCGAGATCATGATTTTCGGCGCCCTCATCGTCTTCTTCCTCATCGTCGAGCCGCACGGCCTCGCGCGGCTCTGGGCGGTGGGCAAGGAGAAGCTGAGGTTGTGGCCCTTTCCGCATTAACCGCAGCACACAAAGAGGAGGAGGAAACATGAAGCGTTTGCTCAGGACCAAAGCCGCGGCGATCGCCCTGGTCGCCGCGGGAGCCCTCGGGGCCGCCCAGGACGTCGCGGCGCAGGCCAACGAGATCTTCGTGCCGGTGCTGGTGTACCGAACTGGTGCCTACGCGCCCAACGGCGTGCCGTGGGCCGATGGCTTCGTCGATTACCTCAAGCTGGTCAATGCGCGCGACGGCGGCGTGAACGGCATCAAGATCGCCTACGAGGAATGCGAGACCGGCTACGCGACGGACCGCGGCGTCGAATGCTACGAGCGCCTGAAGAGCAAGAAGCCGGTGGCCTTCAGCCCGCTGTCCACGGGGATCACCTATGCCCTTACCGACAAGGTCCCCGCCGACAAGATCGTCTTGATCACCGCCGGCTACGGCCGGGCGGACTCGGTCGACGGCAGCGTCTTCCACTGGAACTTCCCGCTGCTCGGCACGTACTGGGATGCCGCCGACATGCTGGTTCAGCACGTGAAGAAGAAGGGCCCGCTCAAGGGCAAGAAGATCGCGCTCGTGTACCACGACTCGCCCTATGGCAAGGAACCGATCCCGCTGCTCGAGGCGCGCGCGAAGATGGACGGGTTCCAGCTGATCAAGCTGCCCGTGACGCACCCTGGCGTGGAGCAGAAGGCCACATGGCTGCAGGTTCGACAGCAGCGTCCGGACTATGTCTTCCTCTGGGGCTGGGGCGTGATGAACTCGACCTCGATCAAGGAGGCGATCGCCGTGTCCTACCCGCGCCTGCAGATGTACGGCGTGTGGTGGTCCTCCGCGGAGCCCGACGTGCTGCCGGCCGAAATGGCGGCGAAGGGTTACAACGGCATCGCGATGGGCCATTCGGATGAGCGCGACTTCCCCATCCACAAGGAGATGATGAAGCACCTGTACGACAAGGGGCAGGGCACCGCCAAGAGCAAGGAAGACGTGGGTGCGGTCCTGTACAACCGCGGCATGATCTCGGCGATGCTCACGGTGGAGGCGATCAGGAAGGCGCAGGAGAAGTTCGGCAAGCGCGTGGTGACCGGCGAGGAAGTGCGCTGGGGCGCCGAGAACCTGAGCCTGGACGCCGCCAGGATCAAGGCCATGGGCTTCGGCGACATGGTCCAGCCGCTCAAGACCTCGTGCAAGGACCACGGCGGCGTGCATCGCGCCCGCATCCACACGTGGGACGGCAAGGACTGGAGCTACACGTCCGACTGGTACCAGGCCGACTACAAGGTGATCCAGCCGCTGGTGGATTCGTCCGCAAAGGCGTACGGGGCGGAGAAGAAGATCGCGGCGAAGTGCATGTAAGGCGGCGAGAAGGGTGAAGGGGAAAGGGGAAAGATGGCGGCGGTGATCAAAGAGCCGATCCAACCGGGCGCGGCCGCGAAGCCGTTGCTGGACGTGAACGGCATCGAGGTCATCTACAACCACGTGATCCTCGTGCTGAAGGGCGTGTCGCTCGCGGTACCCGAGGGGGGCATCGTCGCCCTCCTCGGGGCCAACGGCGCGGGCAAGAGCACCACCCTCAAGTCGATCTCCAACCTGCTGCGCGCCGAGCGCGGCGAGGTGACCAAGGGCTCGATCCACTTCCGCGGCGAGAAGGTCCACGACATGAATCCCGCGGACCTGGTGAAGCGCGGCGTGATCCAGGTGATGGAAGGGCGGCACTGCTTCGGCCACCTCACCGTGGAGGAAAACCTCCTCACCGGCGCATACACGCGGCGGGTCTCGCGCGCGGAGATCCGCGCCGACCTCGAGCGCGTCTACGGATTCTTCCCGCGACTCAAGCAGCGCCGCACCTCGATGGCGGGGTTTACCTCGGGTGGCGAGCAGCAGATGACTGCGATCGGGCGCGCGCTCATGGGCAGGCCCACGATGATCCTGCTCGACGAGCCCTCGATGGGGCTCGCCCCGCAGATCGTCGAGGAGATCTTCGAGATCGTGAAGAACCTCAACGCCCAGGAGCGCGTGAGCTTCCTGCTGGCCGAGCAGAACACCATGGTGGCGCTGCGCTTCGCCGACTTCGGCTACATCCTCGAGAATGGCCGAGTCGTGATGGAGGGCACTGCCGAGCACCTCTCGGAGAACGAGGACGTGAAGGAGTTCTACCTCGGCATCTCCAGCGGGGGGCGCAAGAGCTTTCGCGAGACCAAGCACTACCGGCGCAGGAAACGCTGGCTCGCGTGAGCGCCTTCTACGACGCGCTCGAGACCCGCGACCCGCACGAGCGCGAACGGATCCTCTTCGAGCGGTTGCCCGCGCAGCTCGCGCACGCACGCGACAACGCCGCGTTCTACCGGCGGCTGCTGGCCGGAATCGAACCCGACAAGATCACCGGCCGTGCGCAGCTGGCGACGCTGCCGGTCACGCGCAAGGCCGAGCTCATGGAAGCGCAGAAGGCGAACCCGCCCTTCGGCGGGCTGAACGCCACGGCCCCGGGCCACCTGGCGCGCATCTTCATGTCGCCCGGCCCGATCTACGATCCCGAGGGCCGGCGCGGGGATTTCTGGCGCACGTCGCGCACGCTCTTCGCCGCGGGTTTCCGCCCGGGCGACGTGGTGCTCAACTGCTTTTCCTACCACCTCACTCCGGCGGGGAGCATGTTCGAGACGGGGCTGCACCATCTCGATTGCGCCGTCATTCCGGGCGGCGTGGGCCAGACCGAGCTGCAGGCGCGCGCCGTGGGCGACTTGCGGCCGGTGGGCTATGTCGGCACGCCGTCGTTCCTCAAGATCCTGCTGGAGAAGTGCGAGGAGCTGGGCGTGGCGTGCTCGTTCAAGCGCGCGCTCGTTTCGGGCGAGGCCTTCCTGCCGGCGGTGCGCGAGTTCATGCACGGTCGAGGCGTGGACTGCTACCAGGCCTACGGCACCGCCGACCTGGGCCTGATCGCCTACGAGACGCCGGCGCGCGAAGGCCTGGTGCTCAACGAGGAGCTGGTGCTCGAGATCGTGCGACCCGGCACCGGCGACCCGGTGGGCGAGGGCGAGGTGGGCGAAGTCGTCGTGACCACCTTCAACGCCGATTACCCGCTGGTGCGCTTCGCCACCGGCGACCTGTCGGCCATCCTCGCCGGCCGGAGCCCCTGCGGGCGCACCAATGCCCGCATCAAGGGCTGGATGGGACGCGCCGACCAGGCGACCAAGGTGCGCGGGCTCTTCGTGCATCCGCACCATGTGGCCGAGGTGCTGCGCCGCCACGGCCTCGCGCGCGGGCGCCTTGTGGTCGAGAACGAAGCGGGCGAGGACCGCATGACGTTGCTGCTGGAGCAGCTGCCGGCCGACGCCGTCGCCATCGAGGCCACCATCAAGGACGTCATGAAGGTACGGGGGGAAGTGCGCGGCGGCTCGTTGCCGAACGACGGCAAGGTGATCGACGACCTGCGGAAGTACGGCTGAGAACCGGGGACAGCCCCGGTTTTCGCCCGCGCGAAACTCGCGGACGGTCCCCTAATCGCCGACCTGGCTCACGTTCGGGTTGGCCGCCGAGAAGGCGATCACGTGGTCGACGCCCAGCTTGATGCCGATGCGCTCGCCGATCGCGTGGTTGTGGTGCGAAGGCACCAGCGAGAGCACTTCCTTGCCGTCGGCAAGGCGCAAGGTGTAGAGGAACTCGGCGCCGCGGAAGGCCTTTTTCACCACCTCGCCCTTGAGCGGGCTGTCGTCGTCGTGGATCACGTCGTCGGGCCGCAGCAGCAGCGAGATGGTCTCACCGGCCTTGATGTCGCAACCGGGACAGTGGCGCACGTCGCCCAGCGGAGTGCGGATCGCATCCCCGGCCTCGGCGCGCGCCTCGATGAGCACGCCCTCGCCGATGAAGTCGGCGATGAAGCGCGTGGCGGGCCGATGGTACAGCGTGTACGGAGCGTCCCATTGCTCGACCACGCCCTGGTTCATGACGCCCACGCGGTCGGCCATGGCGAAGGCCTCGTGCTGGTCGTGCGTGACGAGCAGCGCCGTCGTGCCCAGCGACTTGAGGATGGCGCGCACCTCGAGCGAGAGGCGCTCGCGCAGCTCCACGTCGAGGTTCGAGAACGGCTCGTCGAGCAGCAGCAGCTGCGGCCGCGGCGCGAGCGCGCGCGCAAGGGCCACGCGCTGCATCTGGCCACCCGAGAGCTCATGCGGGAACTTGCGCGCGGCATCGGGCAGGCCCACGGCCTCGAGCAGCTCCCGCACGCGTGCATCGCGCTCGCGTCGCGCCAGCCCGCGCAGCCCGAAGCCCACGTTCGCCGCCACGTCGAGGTGCGGGAACAACGCGTAGTCCTGGAAGACGAAGCCCACGCGCCTCGCCTCGGGCGGCGCCGTGTGCCCCGGGCGGCTCACCACCTCGCCGTGCAGGCGGATCTCGCCCCCCTGGACGGGCTCGAGCCCCGCGATGCAACGCAGGACCGTGGTCTTGCCGCAGCCGCTCGGGCCGAGCAGGCAGCCGATGTCGCCCACTTCGAGCTCGAGGCTGAAGCCCCAGCACACGGGGCCGTGGCCGGGATATTCGAAGCACACCTTCTCGATTTCCAGCGCGAGCGCCATCGAGCGGATTATACCTGCCCTTGACAAATGAGAATCATTCTTATTATTGTCGGGATTCCCCGTTTCCCGCCAACCCTCACGGCCTTTCCCATGAAAATCAACGCACTGCTCATCGCATCGGGCCTCGCCCTGGCCGCACTCCCGGCCGTGGCGCAGGAAAAGGTTCTCAACCTCTACACCTCCCGCCATTACCAGACCGACGAGGCGCTCTACGCCAATTTCACCAAGGCCACCGGCGTCAAGGTGAATCGCATCGAGGCGAGCGACGACGCCATCATCGAGCGCATGAAGCAGGAGGGCGCCCGCAGCCCGGCCGACGTGCTGATGACAGTGGACGCGGGTCGCCTGTGGCGCGCCGAGCAGGCGGGCCTGCTGCAGCCGACCCGGTCGAAAGTGCTCGAGGAGCGCATTCCGGGCGAGCTGCGCCACCCCGAGGGGCTCTGGTTCGGCTTCTCCATGCGCGCGCGGCCGATTTTCTACGCCAAGGGCAGGGTGGACCCCAAGCAACTGCGCGACTACGAAGACCTCGCAGATCCCCGCTGGAAGGGCAAGATCTGCATTCGCTCAAGCTCGAACGTCTACAACCTCTCGCTCATGAGCTCGCTCATCGCGGGGGCAGGGCCGCAGAAGGCCGAGGAGTGGGCGAAGGGCGTGGTGGCCAACATGGCGCGGGCGCCGAAGGGCGGCGATACCGACCAGCTCATGGCGGTTGCCGCCGGCGAATGCGATATCGCCGTCGCCAATACCTACTACTTCGTGCGCCTGCTCAAGTCGGCCAAGCCGGCGGAGAAGGCCGCGGCCGAGAAGATCGGCGTGATCTGGCCCAACCAGGGCAACCGCGGCACGCACGTGAACATCTCGGGCGCGGGCGTGGCGAAGCACGCCCCGCACCGCGATGCGGCGGTCAAGTTCCTCGAGTACCTCTCGAGCCCCGAGGCGCAGGCGTACTTCGCCAACGGCAACAACGAGTACCCGACGGTCGGGAAGACGACCGGCAACCGGGAGCTCGCCTCTTTGGGGGATTTCCGCAAGGACTCGCTCAACGTCTCGCTGCTCGGCCGCAACCAGCCCGCCGCGCAGCAGATCTACGACCGTGCCGGGTGGAAGTGACTTATGATTCCGCTTCCTTCGAACTCGTCGTCCATCCCTCCATGACCAAGACCTTGCTGGCGCTCGCCGCCCTCTCCATGCTCGCCGCGTGCGCCACCGGCCCCGAGACCTCCACGAGCGCCACCTCGCAGCGCGCCCGCCCGGACGATTCGGAGTTCACCACCGGGAGCAACATTCCGCGCCGCAATCGCCTGGGCGGTGACGGCGTGAGCGTCATGACCAAGGAGGAGTTCGAGCGGGCGCGCACCGCCGGCGGCCAGGGCGGGCAGGGCGTCATGCCCGGCAGCACCCAGTAACAAAGCGTTTCAAACCCGCAGCCGGGTTTCGCCCGACGGGTCGAGCCGCTATCATTCGGTTCGACCCGTTCAATTTTCCATCCCAGGGAGCGTCTCGAAAATGAAGCAAGCCTTGATCGTCCTCGCCGCGTCGGTCCTCGTTGCCGGCTGCATCTCCACCGACATGGGCCCGGCCGCCCAGAAATCGAGCGCCTCCGACCTGAGCGGCGTGAACCACGAGCGAGGCACGGGCAGCAACATCTCGCGCCGGGACCGCGACGTGCGCGAAAGCGGCCGCGAAGAGCTCGAGCGCCTGCAGCGCCCGGGCGGCAGCAACCAGATCGGCAAGAGCGGGCGGACTTAACGCCACGGCAGTCCCACCAAGGGGACCACGAGAGGCCACGGAAAACTAGGGTCGTGCGGTACCCGTAATGGCGACCGCCTTGTCGTGCTCCGTGGTCGTTGTGGTCTCTGTGGTCGAGCGCACCAGTCTCCGAGAGGCGAGCACCACGGGCAGCAGCCCGACCGCCACGATCGCCAGCGACGCCGTCGAGGCCTCGGCAAGCCGCTCATCCGAAGCCAGGTTGAAGGCCTGGACCGCCAGCGTGTCGAAATTGAACGGCCGCATCACGAAGGTCGCGGGCAGCTCCTTCATCACGTCCACGAAGACCAGCAGCGCGGCGGTCACGAGGCTGCCGCGCAGGATGGGCGCATGCACGCGAGCGAGCGTGGCTCCCGCCCCCATGCCGAGCGAACGCGCCGCGTCCTCCATATGCGGCGTCACCCGCGAAAGCCCCGATTCGATCGCCTGGAGCGCAACGCCGAGGAAGCGGATCAGGTACGCGTATACGAGCACGCCCACGCTTCCCGTGAGGACGAGCCCGGCGGCCAGCCCCCGGTCGGCGAGGAAGTTGTCCAGCCGCGTCACCGGAATGAGGATGCCCACGGCGATGACCGCTCCCGGAACGGCGTAGCCGAGCGCCGCGAGGCGATTCACGCCGCCCACGAGGCGATTGCGCGACAGCCGCGCCCCGTACGCGAGGAAGAGCGCGATGGCGACCGCGAAGGCCGCGGCGATGGCCGCCAGCGTGGCGCTGTTGGTCGCGAGGCGCACGAAGCGCGGCCCGAACTGCGCGTCTCCGCCGGCGAGGCTCATGCGCAGCAGCAACACCAGCGGGATCACGAACCCCAGGGCGAGCGGGACCACGCAGGCGGCAAGGGCAAGCGCCGCGCCAACGCGTGGAAGCCGACGGCGCCCGCGCCGCGAGCGGCGTTGCGCATCGTGGAAGCGGGCCCGGCCGCGTGCCACCCGCTCCAGGGCAATGACGAGGGCCACGAAACCCAGCAGGATCATCGAAAGCTTCGCCGCCGCCATGGGCTCGCCCATCGACAGCCAGGCGCGGAAGATCCCGGTGGTGAACGTCTGCACGCCGAAATACGCCACGGTGCCGTAATCGGCCAGCGTTTCCATCAAGGCGAGGGCGGCGCCGGCCGCGATCGCCGGGCGCGCGAGCGGCAGGCTCAGGCGGAAGAACGCCTGGCGCTGCGTGAGCCCCAGCGTTCGCCCGGCCTCGCTTACGCTCGGCGATTGCTCCAGGAACGCGACCCGCGCGAGCAGGTACACGTACGGGTAGAGCACGCAAATGAACATGGTGGCGGCGCCGCCGACCGAGCGGATGTCGGGGAACCAGTAGTCGCCTCGTTCCCACCCGGTAGCTTCGCGCAGCGCCGTCTGCAGCGGGCCGCTGTACTGCAACCAGTCGGTGTAGGCATACGCCATCACGTACGCCGGCATGGCGAGCGGCAGCAGCAGGGCCCATTCGAGGAAGCGCCTTGCGGGAAACTCGAAGGCGGTCACGCACCAGGCGCATGCGACCCCGATCACGCACACGCCCACGAGGACCGCCGCGACCAGGATCAGCGATGTGGCGACGTAGTCGGCGAGCACGGTCGAGACCAGGTGCCGCCACGCCTCGCCCGCCGGCGCGAAAAGGCTCGCGGCGACGACGGCGACAGGCAGCACGAGGGGGAGGGCGAGGGCCAGGCAGGCCACGACCCAAGCGGGGGCGCGATTCATTCCCGCCGAGTATAAAACCTCCGTGAATTCAACCGGATGCCGATTGGCGCAGCGCCGTCCGGAGAATGATTCCGGTGGGGCACGGTCCATGGTTTGATCGGCCCCGGCCGGTGGGCTACACTAGTGGGCTTTTCGGGGGCCGCCAGGGTCGCCAGAACGAGAAACGCAGCGAGGATCAATGGCCAGCAAAGCGAAACTTCTGACCGAGGCGGAAATCGTCAAGATGCCGAAGTCGGAGTACATGAACGCGGCGCAACTCAAGTTCTTCCGCGAGCGCCTTCTCAACCTGCAGAAGGAGCTCCGGGACAACGCCGGCGCCACCACCGAGCACCTGCGCGAGCTGTCTTTCGCGCCGGACCCGGCCGACCGCGCGACCCTCGAGGAGGAGCATGCCCTCGAGCTTCGCACGCGCGACCGCGAGCGCAAGCTGCTGAAGAAGATCGACCAGGCGCTCGCCCGCATCGACGACGGCAGCTACGGCTATTGCGAGGAGACCGGCGAGCCCATCGGCATCCAGCGCCTGCTCGCGCGCCCGACGGCCACGCTCACCATCGAGGCGCAGGAGCGCCGCGAGCTCAAGCAGAAGCTCTACGGCGAATAGGGCGACAGGCGCGGTCCAGCTCTCCCCCCACGCGCCCACACCGGGCGCGTGTCGTTTAATCCGCATTATTTCCTGGTCGGTTTTGCCCACGCGGCGAGCGCGAGCGCGCCCACTATAATCGTGGGTATTCACCTTGATGATGGCCAACAACACGGACCGAGGAGACCCATGCGTGACCCCGATTTCATCAACTTCGAGCCGCGCGCCGGGTTCACGCGGCGCGAATTCGTCATGACCACCCTTGCCACGGGCTTCGCCGCGGCGGTGCAGCCGGTCGCCGCGCAGTCGCAGATCACCACCGACACCCAGGGCCTCGATGCTCGCGAGGTGAAAATCCCCGTCAAGGACGGCGAGATGCCGGCGTACGTCGCCGCACCCTCGGGCAAGAAGAACCTGCCCACGGTGCTGGTGGTGCAGGAGATCTTCGGCGTGCACGAGCACATCAAGGACATCTGCCGCCGTTTCGCCAAGTCGGGCTACCTCGCGGTGGCCCCCGAGCTGTACGCGCGGCAAGGCGACGTCTCCAACCTCACCAACATGGACCAGATCCGGCCCATCGTGGCGAAGGTGCCCGATGCGCAGGTCATGGCCGACCTCGACTCGGCCGCGTCCTGGGCGGCCAAGAACGGCGGCGACGCCAACAAGCTTGCGATCACGGGCTTCTGCTGGGGCGGCCGCATCGTCTGGCTCTACGCCGCGCACAACCCGAGGCTCAAGGCGGGCGTCGCCTGGTATGGGCGCGTCGAGGGCAATCCCACCGAGCTGCAGCCGAAGAACCCGATCAACGTCGTGGCGGACATCAACGCGCCGGTGCTGGGCCTTTACGGCGGCGCGGACGCGGGGATCCCCAACGACGGCGTCGATCGAATGCGCGCCGCGCTCAAGTCCGCCGGCAAGAAGTCCGAGATCCACACCTATCCCGAGATGCCGCACGGCTTCCACGCCGATTACCGGCCTTCCTATCGCAAGGAAGCGGCGGAGGATGGGTGGAAACGCGCGCTGGCCTGGTTCAAGCAGCACGGCGTGGCCTGAGGATGTAGGGCCCGGTCGTTACCCGGGCCGATGTCGTGAAAGAGCACGTCACCGAGATCCGCGAGGAAGTCACCAGCCGGCTGCGCAGCGTCCTCGAGGCTCGCAGCCTCTCGGCGGTGTTCCAGCCGATCTTCGGCTTCCGCGAAGGCCGCATCCTGGGCTTCGAGGCGCTGGTGCGCGGGCCCGAGGGCTCGGGACTCGAAACCCCCATGGAGCTCTTCGCGGCGGCGCAGCAGGCGGGCCTCGCCCTGGAGCTCAACCTCGCCTGCGCGCGTGAGACGTTGCGTGCCTTTTCGCGCAGCGGCCTGGAGGGCAGCCTCTTCCTGAACGTCTCGCCGCTGCTCATCATGCAGCGCGGCTTCGAGCAGGAGCGCGCCGCGCGCTTCATGCAGTCGCTGGGGATCGAGCCTGCGCGCGTGGTGATCGAGCTCACCGAGGATTACCCGACGCTCGATTTCAGGCTCGTGCACGAATCGCTCATGCACTACCGCGCCATGGGCTTTCGCGTGGCGATCGACGACCTGGGCGAAGGCTTCGCCAGCCTTCGCCTGTGGTCCGAGTTGAAGCCCGAGTTCGTGAAGGCCGACAAGCACTTCGTCGTGGGTATCGCGACCGATCCCGTGAAGCACCAGTTCCTGCGCGCGATCCAGCACATCGCCGAGAACTGCGGCTCGCTCGTGATCGCCGAGGGCATCGAGAACGCCGAGGACTTTCGCGTGGCCAAGGACATGGGCATCGCCTGTGGCCAGGGCTGGTTCATCGGCAGGCCCTCCGAGACGCCCAACACGCGCCTGCCGGGCGAGGCCGAGCTCGCCTTCGCCGACGCGCGCGTGCCGGTGGCGCCCGCGGCGCGGCTTCGTCCGGGGACCGAGCCCACGGCGCACGATTTCGTACGCTCGGTGGACGCGCTCGCGCCGAGGGAATCCATCGCCGCGGCGCTCAAGCGCTTCGCCGAGCGCGGCAATCTCGCCGCGATCCCGGTGATCGACGCCTCCGGGCTGCGGGGCGTGGTCTCGCGCACCCAGGTCGAGATGGTCGCCGCCAGCACCGAGGCCGAGCGGTTGCTCGAGCGTCCCTGCATCGATGTCGCCGACGAGGCCCCCATCAAGGTCGAGAGCGACCTGGACCTCACAGCGCTCACCGCGCTGCTGGTCGAGTCCGACGCGCAGCGCCTCGCCGACGGCTTCGTGATCGTCTCGCGCGGCCGCTACCTCGGCATGGGCGTGAGCCAGGACGTGATGCGGGCGCTCCAGGAGTCGCGCGTGCTCGCCGCGCGCTACACCAACCCGCTCACGCTGCTGCCGGGGCAGGTGCCGATCAACGAGCACCTCGAGCGCCTGCTCGCGAGCCATGTTGCGTTCACGGCATGGTTCGTGGAGACCGACCAGATGCGCGGGTTGAACGACTGCGACGGCTACGCCCGGGGCGATGCGCTGATCCACGACACGGCGCGGCTGCTCGAGTCGGCGTGCGTGCCCGGGATCGATTTCGTGGGGCACGTCTCCGGCAGCCGCTTCGTGGTGCTCATGCAGAGCGAGGATTGGGGACCCCGCGCGCGGCGCATCCTCGAGCGCTTTCCTGGGGTGGTGGAGGCGCAGGTTTCGGCCGCGGTGTTTGCGCGAGGCTACTACGTGGCGCGCACGCGCGACGGCGCCGAAAAGGTGCGGCCCTTGCCGCGTCTCGCCATCGGCATCCTGCCGGTGCTCCCCGGTGTGTTCGAGTCGCGCCACGAGGTGGTGCTCGCCGCCAAGCACGCCGCGCAGAATGCGCTGGAACAGCCCGGCAGCGCCCTCTACGTCGACCAGCAGTACGGCAACGCCTATCCGCAGTCGCTGTTGTTCGGGCCGGGCAGTGCAAGCGTCGCCGAATGAGCCGGCGGCGCGGCCTGGCTTCCCTGGATCCGCTGCCACTGTTGCCAGCGCTCCTTGCCCGCGAAAACCGGAATCGAATCCGGCACCGCCGCGTCCTCGACGCAAGTGAAGGCAGGCTCGAGCAACGCCGCCAGCTCGGCCTGCGAATGCAACGCGAAAGGCGGCCCGCGCTCGCCCTCGCCGAAGTAGAAGAAGCCCGCGATCCGGCCGCCGCGAGCGACCAGCTCGGCCATGCGCATCCCCCACGATTGCCACAGTCGCCGGGGCAGGGCGCACAAGAGCGCGCGCTCGTAGACGACGTCGAAGGGCTCTTCCACGAGGGGCGCGAAAAAATCCGCCAGGCGCATGCGCGCCATGTGTGGTCCCAGCACCGGGCGCGCGGCCTCGAGGGCCTCGGGACTGAAATCGATGCCCAGCACGTCCCAGCCGCTTTCGGCGAAGTGGCGCACGTCCCAGCCGCTGCCGCAACCGGGCACCAGCACGCGCGCGGGCGGAACGCCGGCGGTGAAAGCGCGCAGCTGCGCGGGCACGCGCCCGGCATCCCAGGGCGCGAAGCGCGCCTGGTAGCGCGCGCTCCAGAACTCGGGATCCGCGGGATCGAGCCGCGGAAAATCGGGCGTGGACACGGGGGAATGTTAGCGCCGAACCGATATACTTCCGGGCGCATCCGCTCTTCCACTCCATGACGCGTTTCTTCCTCTCGCCGCGGCCGGGCGCATCGGGCCTCGTCGCCGCAGCGGCGCTGGCGCTCGCGGCTTGCACCGGCGGCTCGGAGCCGACCCGCGCCACGCTCACGATGTCGCCGTGCCGCCTCGCCGGCGTGGAAGCGGCCGCGCGCTGCGCGCGCCACGAAGTCTTCGAGGACCGCGTGGCGCGCTCGGGCCGCCGCATCGGCCTGCACGTGGCCGTGGTGCCTGCGCGAAACCGCGCCCGCGAGCCCGATCCCATCGTCGTCCTCGCGGGAGGGCCCGGGCAGGCCGCCGCGTCGCTGGCCGCCCAGGTGATGCCGCTCTTCGTGCGGCTCAACGACTCGCGCGACATCGTATTCCTCGACCAGCGCGGCACCGGCAAGTCGCACCCGCTCGATTGCGAGCCCGACGAGAAGCAGCCTCTGCAGGCCCTCTTCGAGGACGCCATGCCCGAGCGGCTGGTGAAGAGCTGCCTCGAGGGACTCGAGGCCGACCCGCGGCTGTACGTGACGCCTATCGCCGTGGCCGACCTGGACGAGGTCCTCACGCAGCTGGGCTACACCCGCGTGAACCTGTGGGGCGGCTCGTATGGCACGCGCGTGGCCCTCGATTTCATGCGGCGCCATCCGGGACGCGTGCGCACCGCGACGCTGGACGGCGTCGCCCCCGCCACCATGAAGCTGCCGCTGTCGTTCGTGACCGACGGCGAGGCGGCGTTGAAGCGCCTGCTCGATGCGTGCGACGCGCAAGTGCTCTGCCGCAGCACATATCCCGACCTGCGCGCGAGCATCGCGCGGCTGCGCGACCAGCTCTCGCGGCGTCCCGTGCGCGCGGCGATCCAGGACCCGCGCACCGGGCAGCGCGAGAGCATCCAGGTGAACGAGAACGTGTTCCTCTCGGGCATCTTCCGGCCGCTCTACGTGGTCGAGCTGGCGAGCCTGCTGCCCTACGGCGTCGCCTCGGCCGTCGCCGGCGACTTCAACCCGCTGCTGGCGCAGAACCTCGAATTCACGAACGACATCTCGGAGAACCTCTCGGTGGGCATGCACCTGTCGGTGGTCTGCGCCGAGGACATTCCCCGCATCTCGCGCGACGACATGCTCAAGCTCGACGCGTCCTTCTTCGGCCGCGCGCTGGTGGACGACTTCATCCGCGCATGCTCCTCGTGGCCGCGGGGCAGCCTGCCCCCCGACTATTACGAGCCGGTGCGCGCGGACACGCCGGTCCTGATCCTGTCGGGCGGCGCCGACCCCGCCACGCCGCCCCGCCATGGCGACGAGGTCGCGAAGACGCTGCCGAACGCGAAGCATGTGATCGCCCCGAACCTCGGCCACGGCGTGAGCCTTCGCGGCTGCGCGCCGCGGCTCATCGAGTCCTTCGTGCGCAAGGCCGATGCGAGCCAGGTGGATGGCAAGTGCCTCGAGAGCCTGCCGCGGCCGCTTTTCCTGCTGCCGCTGGGCCCGGCACGCGATCCGGCCCCGATCGAGGGCGCGAAGTGATCGAGGCCCGCGACCTGGCCAAGCGCTTCGCGAGCCGCGAGTCGCCCGGGCGCCTGGTGCAGGCGGTGAAGCACGTATCGTTCAGCGCGCCCGATGGCCGCATCACGGGACTGCTCGGTCCCAACGGCGCCGGGAAGACGACCACTCTGCGGATGATCTCCACGCTGGTGGCGCCGAGCTCGGGCCAGGCGCTCGTGGACGGCATCGATACCGTCGCCGACCCGCTCGCGGTGCGCGCCCGCATCGGCCTGCTCTCGGACGCTCGCGGCCTTTACGGCCGCCTCACCGCGCGCGAGAACGTCTTCTACTACGGCGAGCTGCGTGGCCTGGCACCCGAAGCGATCGAGGCGGCGCTCGCGCGCTTCACCGAGTGGCTGGACATGGCGCCGCTCCTCGGCCGCCGCGTCGAGGGCTTCTCCACCGGCGAGCGCATGAAGGTCCTGCTCGCGCGGGCGCTCGTGCACGATCCGCCCAATGTCGTGCTCGACGAGCCCACCAACGGGCTGGACGTCATGACGACGCGGGCGTTGCGCGACCTCATCCGGCGCCTGCGCGAAGCGGGCAAGTGCGTCCTCTTCTCGAGCCACGTGATGCAGGAGGTCTCCGCGCTGTGCGACTCCATCGTGATCGTCGCCCGCGGCAGCGTGGTCGCCAGTGGCAGCGCCGAGGAGCTCCTCGCCTCCAGCGGCCGCACCAACCTGGAGGACGCGTTCGTGCACCTCTCGGGCGAGGAGATCGCGGCGATCGGGATGGCGGACGCGGGACGGGGGACGGGGCCGTGAAGCCCGCCGTGCTGGTGGTTTTCCTCAAGGAGCTGCGCGACAGCATCCGCGACCGGCGTACCGCGCTCATGGTGTTCGTGGCCTCGATCCTCACCGGCCCGGTCACCCTCGTGCTCGTCGCGCAATACGTCTCCGGGCTGGAGGAAAAGGCCTCGGTGCTCAAGGTGCGCATGGCCGGGCGCGAGCACGCGCCCGCGCTGGTGAACTTCCTGCAGCGCGCCGACGTGGTGATCGAGGATGCGCCCGCGGATTACGAGGCGAAGGTGAAGGAAGGCCGCCTGGACGCGGTCATCGTCGTGCCCAAGGACTTCGACCAGCAATATCTTTCGGGCGAGGGCGCGCGCGTCGAGATCGTCTACGACGATTCGCGCACGGAATCGGTGCCGGCGACGCGGCAGGCCGAGCGCCTGTTGCGCGCATTCAACCGCGAGGCCGGGATGCTGCGCCTCATGGCGCGGGGCGTGAGCCCGGACATCGTCGAGCCGGTCAAGGTGCAGCACGTGAATACGGCGACGCCCAGGCAGAAGGGCGCGGTGCTGCTCTTCCTCATCCCGATGTTCGCGATCCTGTCGCCGCTGCTGGGAGGCATGGCAGTGGCGATCGACTCCACGGCCGGCGAACGCGAGCGCGGCTCGCTCGAGCCGCTGCTCGCCAACCCCGTGCGGTTGTGGCAGGTGGTGATGGGCAAGTGGCTCGCTGCCTGGACCTTCGCATCCGTGGTGGCGGTGCTGACCCTGGCGGGGTTCGTCGCGGCGGCCGCGCTCTATGCCGGCAAGCGCCTCGCCGCGTTGCTCACCTTCGGCCCTCCCGAGCTGGTGCATTTCGTCGTCCTCATCGTGCCCTTCGCCGCAATGACCTCCGGCCTGCAGATGCTCATCTGCACCTACGGCCGCTCCTACCGCGAGGCCCAGACCTACGTGAGCTACCTCACGACGCTGGTCACGTTCGTGCCGCTGATCGTGATGTTCTCGGGCCTCAAGGACGCGATGTGGCAGCTGCTGGTGCCGGTGCTCGGGCAGCAGGTGGTGTTCGCGCGCATCGTGCGCGGCGACGTTCCCACCGCCAACGACTACGTGATTCCCTCGGTGATCGCGCTCGCGATCGCCCTCGCGTGCGTGGCCGCCGTCGCGCGCCTGCTGCGCGAGGAGCGCATCGTCTTCGGGCGCGGATGACGGCCGCCGACGACCTCGAGCGCGCCTTCGGCGCCGGCGGCCCGCTGGAGCGCGCCGTTCCCGGTTTCCGCCGCCGCCCGCAACAGCTGGAGTTCGCCCGCGCGGTGCGCGAGGCCATCCGCGCGAAAGGCGCGCTCATCGCGGAGGCGGGGACGGGCACCGGCAAGACTTTCGCCTACCTCGTGCCCGCGCTGCTCTCGGGCGGGAAGGTGATCATCTCCACGGGCACCAAGACGCTGCAGGACCAGCTCTACCAGCGCGACCTGCCACTCGTGCGCGCGGCGCTCGGGCTGTCGATGGACACGGCGCTGCTCAAGGGACGAGCCAACTACGTGTGCCTGCACCACCTGGAAGCCGCCGCGGCGCAGGGCACCTTCGGCGCCCGCGAGGAGGTCGACCAGCTCCAGCGCATCCGCAGCTTCGCCGCGCGCTCGATGAGCGGCGACCGGGGCGAGTGCTCCGACGTGCCCGAGTCCTCGGCGGCATGGGCCCAGGCCACCTCCACGCGCGAGAACTGCCTGGGTTCCTCGTGCAGGCACTACCAGGAGTGCTTCGTCATGCGCGCGCGCAAGCGCGCGGCCGATGCCGACGTGATCGTCGTGAACCACCACCTCTTCTTCGCCGACGTGGCCCTGCGCGACGAAGGCGCGGCCGACCTGCTGCCGGCGGCCAACACCGTCATCTTCGACGAGGCGCACCACCTCCCGGACCTGGCGCGGCTTTTCTTCGGCGAGGCGATCTCGACCGCGCAGCTGGTCGAGCTCGCGCGCGACGTGCATCTCGCCGAGGCCCAGCACGCGCGCGAAGGCACCGACCTGGGCGATGCCGCGGGCGACGTGGAGATGGCCGCGCGCGAGGTGCGCCTGGCCCTGGGCAACGTGGCGGGGCGTACGGCGCTCAACGCGCTCAGGAACCGCAAGGCGTTCGATGCGGCGATGGACGAGCTCGCCGCAGCGCTCACCACGCTCGTGGAGACGCTCCAGGCCCAGGAGGAACGCGCCGAGGAGATCCGCAATTGCCGCCTTCGCGCCGAATCGCTGCTGGGGCGAGTGGCCGAATGGCGCGAGGCCGATGCGCGCCCGCGCGAAGACGCCTACGGCGAGCCGGCGGGCGGCGGCGTCGTGCGCTGGATCGAGGCCTACGCGCATTCCGCGGTGCTCTACGTGACCCCGCTGGACGTGGGACGCATCTTCGACCAGCAGATGAAGGATGGGGAGCGCGCGTGGATCTTCACTTCGGCCACGCTTTCCGTGAACGGCGACTTCACGCACTACCGCAATGAAATGGGGCTCGCCCAGGCCGCGGCCCACAGCTGGCCCAGCCCCTACGACTTCCAGGCGCAGGCGCTGCTCTACGTGCCCGAAGGGCTGCCGGACCCGAACAGCGAGGCCTATCCCGAAGCCGTCATCGAGGCTGCCTGGCCGGTGGTGCGCGCGAGCGGCGGCCACGCCTTCCTGCTCTTCACCAGCCTGCGCGCGATGGATCGCGGCCACGAGCGGCTCGCGGCCAGGCTGCGCGCCGAAGGGCTCGACTGGCCCCTGCTCCTGCAGGGCACGGGCTCCAAGATGGAGCTGCTCGAGCGTTTCCGCCGCTCGCCCAATGCCGTGCTGGTTGCGTCGCAGTCGTTCTGGGAAGGCGTGGACGTGAAGGGCGAGCAGCTCTCCGTGGTGGTGATCGATCGCCTGCCCTTCAATCCGCCCGACGACCCGGTGCTCGCCGCGTGCATCGAGCGCATCAACCGCGCGGGCGGCAACGCGTTCATGGACTACCAGGTGCCGCGGGCGGTGATCACGTTGAAGCAGGGCGCGGGACGGCTCATCCGCGACGAGACCGACCGCGGCGCGCTGGTGATCTGCGACCCGCGGATCGTCGACAAGCCCTACGGGCGGCGCATCTGGCGCGCGCTGCCGCCTTTCAGGCGGACGCGATCGCTGCAGGAGGTGGAGGAGTTCTTTTCCACTCCTCCGGTGCTGTAGATTCTCGTTTCCCCTTCCCCCAGGAAAGCCGTGGCCGCCTCCAGCCTGCTTACCCTCATCGACGACATCGCGACGCTGCTCGACGACGTCGCCGTGATGACGAAGGTCGCGGCCAAGAAGACCGCCGGTGTGCTGGGCGACGACCTCGCCCTCAACGCCCAGCAGGTGACGGGCGTGAACGCCGACCGCGAGCTGCCGGTGGTGTGGGCGGTCGCCAGGGGCTCGGCGCTGAACAAGCTGATCCTCGTGCCCTCAGCGCTCGCGGTCAGCGCTTTCCTGCCTTGGGCCATCACGCCGCTGCTGATGCTGGGCGGCGCCTTCCTCTGTTACGAGGGGTTCGAGAAGCTCGCCCACCGGTTCCTGCACCGTAAGGAGGAGGACATCGCGCACCACAAGGAGCTGGTCGAGGCGGTGGCCGACCCGAAGGTCGACATGGTGCGGTTCGAGCGCGACAAGGTGAAGGGCGCGATCCGCACCGACTTCATCCTCTCGGCCGAGATCATCGTCATCACGCTGGGCACGGTGGCGGCCGCCACGTTCGGCAAGCAGGTCGCGGTGCTGACCGTCATCGCGATCGTGATGACGATCGGCGTCTACGGGTTCGTCGCGGGAATCGTGAAGCTGGACGACGCGGGCCTTTGGCTCATCGCGCGCGGCAGCGGCGCCGCCCGGGCGATCGGGCGCGGCATCCTCGCGTTCGCGCCGTGGCTGATGAAGGCGCTCTCGATCCTCGGCACCGCCGCGATGTTCCTCGTGGGCGGCGGCATCCTCGTGCACGGCATTCCCGGGATGGAGGGCTTCATCCACCACCTCGCGGATGCGGGCGGCAAGACCGGCGGCTTGCTGCTCTCGCTGCTCGCCGATGGCCTGGTGGGCGTGGTGGCCGGCGCGCTGGTGCTGGGACTGGTCACCGCCTACAAAAAGCTGCGTGGGACTCCCTCGGCACCGGCCACCCACTGACCTACTGGTTGGGCGCGATGAACTTCCACCCCTCGGGGCACGTTTGCACCTTCGGGAAGTACGCCTTCGAGGACTCGCAGTAGTTCATGTACAGCGGGCCCTGCGAGGGAGCCGCGCCGCGGGGCGCCTCCGAGCGATCGGGCGCCGGCACCTCGCGCTCGCGATAGGTCTCGACGACCTCGGGCTCGGTGATCACCTCGCGGTAGACCACGCGAGGCTCGTCGAAGTACCACGGGCGGCCCCAGTAGTAGGCGGAGCCCAGCAGCAGCGGCGCGCCGAAGTAGAAGCCCAGGCGCGGCCCATGCCAGTGCCCACGGTGGCCGTGCCAGTGGCCTCCATGGCCACCGCGCCAGCCGTGCTTGGCCTGGGCGTTCACGTCGATGGAGGCGCCGAGGCCGAGGGCGGCGACCGAGGCCGCCAGCAACGTCTTGATAAGTTTCATGAAGTCTCTCCTGAATGCGATCCTGAATGCGATCCGGACTTTTGGCGGGTTCGGGGCCGGGCGTTCCGGCCACAGGCCATTAACGCACCGGCTCCAGGATGGATGACAGCGGCCGCGGCAGCGCGCCCAAATCGTCGATCCTAGGGTTTCGGGACCGGGAAGCCGAGCCGTGCCTCCAGGCCACCGCCTTCGCGCGGCAGGAGGTCCAGCGTCGCGCCGTGCAGCGTGGCGATGCGATTCGCGATTGCAAGGCCCAGTCCCGCTCCCGAGGCGCCGCTCCTCGATTCGTCCAGCCGCGTGAAGGGTTGCTTGAGCCGCTCCACCATTTCCGGTGGAATGCCCGGCCCCCGGTCGAGCACCGCCAGCTCGACGTGATGGCCCACGGCCTGGCGAGTGCGCAGGACGATCTCGCCGCCCGCGTGCTTGGCGGCATTGCCGAGCAGGTTGTCGATCAGGCGCTGCATCGCGAGCGGCCGCAGCGGGAGCATCGGCACGGGATCGATTTCGCAACGCACCTGCGCGCCGGAGCGCGCGGCGCGCTCCGCGCTCGAGCGCGCGAGCTCGGCCAGGTCCACCGGCGAGAGGGGCTCGGCCGACTCGCTGCGAGTGAAGTCGAGGAACTGGTCGATGATGGCGTTCATGTCGTCCAGGTCGGCCACCATGCCACGCTGCACGGCCGGGTCGACCTTCCGCTCCAGCATCTCGACATCGAGGCGCAGGCGCGTGAGCGGCGTGCGCAGGTCGTGCGAGATGCCGGCGAGGAAGGTGGCGCGCTCACGCTCGTTCCTCTGCAAGTCTTCCTTCATCTGGTTGAAGGCGCGCGCGACCTGGCGTATCTCCGTAGGCCCGCTCTCCGAAACCGGCGGCGGATCGCGGCCGCGGCCGATCGCCAGCGCGGCGCGCGCGAGCTCCTGCAGGGGACGGGTAAGGTGCCACATGAGCAGGAAAGTCGACAGGATGGCGATACCCAGGCCGGCCGCGCCCCACGAAAGGAATGCGGTAGCCGTCTCGCGCTCCACGCGCGTGCGCGGGATCGCCACCCAGAACTCGCGCTCGCGCGTCGGCAGCCGGACCCACAGCACGCGAGGGCGTCCGTCGCTGTCGGCTCGCGGCGGCGCCTCCATCGCCGGCGGCTCGTCGCTTCCCGCTTCACGGCCGCGGACGTAGACCTCGGTGCCGGCGCCGAAGTGCTCGCGCAGCCTCTCGCGGAAGATGCGCAGCTGAGGGATGTCGGGTGCGGGCCGCAGCGATTCGCTTCCGCGCACCGGCGCGATTCGGATGCCCTCATGCTCGGCCACGCGCGTGATGAATTGCCGCTGCTGGCCCGGCCCCATGGTCTCGAGCGCTGCCAGGATCGTCTTCAGGTGGAAGACGAACTGCCCGATCGCGGTTTCCATGCGCGGGCGCGTGACGTATTCGTTCAGCAGCCACATCGCCGCGCCCTGCGAGAGCGCGAGCGCCAGCACCACGACGAGCAACGTGCGCCAAAGCAGCGAGCCGGGGAAGAGCCTCAGCTTCACTTCGGGCGCACGCCGTCGGGCACGAACACGTAGCCGAACCCCCACACGGTCTGGATGTAGCGCGGGCTTTGCGGATCCTCGCCCAGGATCTTGCGCAGGCGCGAGACCTGCACGTCGATGGAGCGGTCGGTGTGCTCGAGCTCGCGCCCGCGCGCGAGCTCCATCAGCTTGTCGCGCGACATGGGCTGCCGGGGATGGAGCACGAGGGCCTTGAGCAGTGCGAATTCCCCGGTGGTGAGCGGCACGGGCTCGCCCCCGCGCTCGAGCGCGCGCGTGGCGAGGTCGAGGACGAAGCCGCCGAAGCGCACCTCGGTGGGCTCGGCCGCCGGCGCGCCCGGGGTCTCGAGCGGTGCCTGGCGACGCAGCACGGCGTTGATGCGGGCCACCAGCTCGCGCGGATTGAAAGGCTTGGCGACGTAGTCGTCGGCGCCGAGCTCGAGGCCCGCGATCCGGTCCACGTCGTCCCCCTTCGCGGTCAGCATGATCACCGGCACGTTGTTGCGCGCGGCGCGCAGGCGCTTGCACGCGGCAAGCCCATCCTCGCCCGGCAACATCAGGTCGAGCACGAGCAGGTCGTAGCGCACGCGCTGCATCTGGCGATCCATCGCGGCGGTGTCCGGCACCGTATCGACGGCGAAGCCCTGCTCGGCCAGGTAACGCTTCAGCAGGTCGCGCAAACGCAGGTCGTCGTCGACGACGAGGACCTTCTGTCTCTGGGCTGTGGTCATGCGATCCATCGTATCGCCTGGTGTGCTGCGAGGAGTGGCGGCTTTACAACTGGTTGCAACTTCCCTGTCGGCCGGCAACGACGCCGGCGCGTTGCTTGGAATACGCTTGCAGCCATTCGTTTCGCGCGGCGGCAGCGAAGAAGGACATTCCAACGACACGAAGGAGAAGTCATGAAAACGGTAATCGCCCTGACCGCGCTGGCGCTCGCATCGGCCGGCACCATCGCAGTGGCCGCACCCGACGGGCACGCCAAGCGCGGTGCCATGCTCGAGCGCCTCAAGGCTGCGGACACCAACGCCGATGGCCTCATCAGCCGCGGCGAGGCCGCCGCCCTGCCGCGCCTGGCGGAGCGGTTCGACGCCATCGACGCCAACAAGGATGGGCAGGTGAGCTTCGAGGAGCTGCGCGCGGCTCGCGGCCAGCACGGCAGCCATCGCGGCCACCACGGCCACCACGGACATCACGGACACCACGGCGGCATGATGAAGCACCTCGATGCCGACGGTGACGGCAAGGTAAGCAAGGCCGAGGCCCTCGCGGCCGCCGAGAAGCGCTTCACCACGCTCGACGCCGACAAGGATGGATTCGTCACGCGCGAGGAAGCCAAGGCTGCTCGCAAGGCGCATCGGCAGCACGCGGCGAAGTAGGCAAGGACGGGGATAAGGAATGAGGGACGAGCCTGTCCCCCGTCCCCCGTCCCTCGTCCCTCGTCCCTCGTCCTTCATCCCTCATCCGTACTTGATGCACTGCTTTAAGTTATCTTAGTAAGTGATTGATATAGTGAATTTTAGGAACGGCGCTATAATGCCGTCGTGAACCTCCTCGCAGTCGAAACCTCCACCGAGTTGTGCTCGGTCGCGCTCCTGCGCGGCGATGAGCTTTTCCTGGAGGAGGCGCTGGCCGGGAACCGGCACTCCGACCTGCTGGTGCCCATGATCCGCAAGGTGCTCGAGCGCGCCCGTCTCGCGCCGGCCGCCATGGACGCATTCGCGTTCGGGCAGGGTCCAGGCTCGTTCACGGGGATCCGCATCGCGTGCGGCATCGTGCAGGGCCTGGCGTTCGGCGCCGGGCGCCCGGTCGTGCCGGTCCCCTCGCTGCTCGCGTTGGCCGAACAGTCGAACGAGGCGCGCGTGCTCGCCGCCCTCGATGCCCGGATGGGCGAGGCGTACCTCGCGGCCTATTCGCGCAGCGGCCAGGACTGGGACGAGGTGATCTCGCCGCGGCTCGTCGATCCGGCGGCGCTGCCCCCATTGCCGGGCCGCGCCTGGATCGCCACAGGCAGCGGCTTCGGGAGCCATGCCTGGCTGCGCGAGGGTTATCGCGATTCAATCGAGCTGCGCCTCGAAGGCGACCTGCCCCGGGCGGGCGCGGTGGCGCGCATCGGCGCTCGCCGCTACTTGCGCGGGGGCGCGATACCCGCCGAGCAGGCGGCCCCCCTATACTTGCGGGACAAAGTGGCCCTCACGACCGAGGAAAGGCGGGCGAGAAAGTGAGCGCGGTTCCGATCCCGCAGGTGCAGTACCGGCGCATGCGCGTGGCCGACCTCGCCGAAGTGGCGCGCCTTGAGAAGGCGCTTTACGCCTTTCCCTGGAGCCTCGGCAATTTCCGCGATTCGGTGAATGCCGGCTACGACTGCTGGGTGGTCACCCATGGCGAGGCCGTCATCGGCTATTCCGTCCTGATGGTGGCCCTCGAGGAGGCGCACCTGCTCAACTTCGCCATCGCCGCGGAATGGCAGAACCAGGGCCTGGGGCGGGGATTCCTCACGCACATGGTCGAGGTCGCCCGTCTCGCGGGCTGCCAGATCGTGTACCTCGAGGTGCGGCCCTCCAACCTTCCTGCCAGGCACCTCTACCGCACCATGGGTTTCCAGCAGATCGCCATCCGCCCCGACTACTACCCCGCGCTCGCCGGCCGCGAAGACGCGCTTTTCCTCGGCCTCACGTTGTGATGGACGCGCGGGCGCTGCGCGAGCTCGAGCTCTATGAGCTCGCGAGGCTCTACGGCCTGGACGAGCCCGGCAGGGCGGCGTCAACAACTGCGGTTGCGGAAGTTGCCGCCACGGAGGTGGCCTTCGCTCCGGTCGAGATCGCGCCCGGCACGGACTGGGACGCATTGCGCGAGATGGTTCGCGATTGCCGCGCGTGCGGCCTGTGCCGCCAGCGCAAGCAGGCCGTCTTCGGCGTGGGCGATGCCGCAGCGCCGTGGCTTTTCGTGGGCGAGGGCCCGGGTGCCGACGAGGACGAGCAAGGCGAGCCGTTCGTGGGCCAGGCGGGGCGGCTGCTCGACAGCATGCTGAGCGCGATCGGCTTGCGCCGCGGCGAGCGCGTGTATATCGCAAACGTGGTGAAGTGCCGCCCACCCGGCAACCGCACGCCCACGGCGGAAGAGGCCGCGGCATGCGCGCCGTTCCTCGACCGCCAGATCGAGCTTCTCCGCCCGAAGCTCATCGTGGCCCTCGGCAAGACGGCCGCGGCACACCTGCTCGCGACCGAAGCGAGCATCGGCAGCCTTCGCGGCCGCGTGCATCGCTATCGCGACACCCCGCTCGTCGTCACCTATCACCCCGCCTACCTGCTGCGCGCCCCTGCCGAGAAGGCCAAGGTGTGGGAAGACCTCCTTTTCGCCCGCCGGACCCTCGCCGCCGCTTGAATCCCGCCCTCGGCGACGGAATGTGGGGACACGTATTCCGGATTTGGTTGTCGGATACGAAATCCAACAAGGAGAAAATACATGCGCAAGATGCTGCTGGCCCTGTCGCTCCTGGCGACCCTCGCCCTGTCCGGCTGCGGCTATAACGATTTCCAGACCCGGGACGAACAGGTGAAGGCCGCCTGGGCGGAGGTGCTGAACCAGTACAAGCGCCGCGCCGACCTGATCCCGAATTTGGTTTCCACGGTGCAGGGCTACGCGGCGCACGAGCGCCAGACGCTGGAGGCGGTGATCAGCGCGCGGGCGCGGGCGACCCAGGTGACGCTGCCGGCCGAGGCGCTCGACGATCCGGCCAAGGTGCGGCAATTCCAGCAGGCACAAGGCGAGCTCGCCGGCGCGTTGAGCCGCCTGCTGGTGGTGGCGGAGAACTACCCGCAGCTCAAGGCCGACGCCAACTTCCGCGACCTGCAGGCGCAGCTCGAGGGCACCGAGAACCGCATCACCACCGCGCGCAACCGCTTCATCAAGGCGGTGCAGGAGTACAACGTGCTCGCGCGGCAGTTCCCGACCAACCTCACCGCGATGATATTCGGCTACAAGCCCAAGGCCAGCTTCGAGGTCGAGAACGAGAAGGCGATCTCCGAGCCGCCCAAGGTCGACTTCGCGCCGAAGAGCGCGGTGCCGGCCGCGCCGACGCCTTCCCCGGCAACCGCCCCCGCGACCACACCCGCGCCCGGCAAGTAAGGCGGTTCGATGAGGCTTTCGGTCCCGGGCTTCGGCCCGCGGCATGCCGGCGCACACTCGGCCGAAACGCTGATGGCGCGGGCCGCGGCGGTTGCGTTGCTGCTGTTGCTCGCCTTCGCCGCGTTGGCGCAGGACGCCATCCCCGTGCCCAAGCTGGCCGCGCGCGTGACCGACCTCACCGGCACGCTCACCGCGGCGCAACGCGAGGCGCTCGAGGGCAAGCTCGCGGCCTTCGAGAAGTCGCGCGGATCCCAGGTCGCGGTGCTGCTGGTGCCTTCCATCGGGCAGGAGACGATCGAGGAGTTCGCCGGGCGCGTGACCGACGAATGGAAGCTCGGGCGCCAGGGCGTCGACGACGGTGTGCTCTTCGTCGTCGCGCTGAAGGAAAGGCGCATGCGCATCCACACCGGCCGTGGGGTGCAGGGCACGCTCACCGATGCGCTCTCGCGGCGAATCGTTGCCGACCTGGTGGCGCCGCGATTCCGCAACGGCGACTTCGCCGGCGGCATCGAGGCGGGCGTGGACGCGATCCTGAAGGCGATCGAAGGCGAGGAGCTGCCGCTGCCGGACCTTGCGCAGCCCTCCGGCAAGGTGGACGTGCTTTCGTCGAGCGCGAACTTCCTCATGCTGGCGTTTTTCCTCATCCCCGTCGTCGGCATGATGCTGCGCGGCATCTTCGGGCGCTTCTTCGGCGCCACCGCCACGTCGGGGATCACCGGCATCGCCGCCTGGCTCGTCCTGGGCAGCCTCTCCATCGGCATCATCGCGGCGATCATCGCCTTCGTCTTCACCATCGCGGGTGGCGCGGGCATGACGCGGCGCGCCGGCCGCGGCGGATGGGGCGGCGTGTACATCCCGAGCGGGGGCGGCTCCTGGGGCGGCGGAGGCGGCCTCGGCGGAGGCGGCTGGAGCGGGGGCGGCGGCGGCTTCGATGGCGGCGGCGCCTCGGGGAGCTGGTAGATGAGCTTCTGCTCGACCCTTACCCCGGCCCTCTCCCAAGGGAGAGGGGAAGATTCGGTCGTCTCCCAAGGCAGCGAACCCGAGGGGCGTTTTCGCGGAGGGGCGGCATGGAACTGAAGCGCTTCTTCCGGCACGTGATGATGACGCCTGCGACCGCGGCGCGCGCTTTTCCCTCGAAGACCCTCGATGCGATCCAGCACGAGATCGCTGCGCACGAGAAGCGCCACCGCGGCGAGGTGTGCTTCGTGGTCGAGGGCGAGCTCACCACCGCGCAGCTGTGGGCGGGGCTCACCTCGCGGCAGCGGGCGAAGGAGGTGTTCGCGGCGCAGGGCGTCTGGAACACGGAGGAGAACAACGGCGTGCTCATCTACGTGCTGCTGGCCGAGCACCGCGTGGAGATCGTTGCGGACCGGGGCATCGATCGCAAGGTGGGCGAGGGCGAATGGCGCGCCATCGTGGACTCGATGGATGGGTTTTTCCGCGAGGGCCGCTACGAGGAGGGGGCGGTCGCAGGGGTGCGCTCGGTTTCCCAGCTGCTGGAGCGCCATTTCCCTGCCAGCGGCGACGGGACCAACGAGCTGGGAGACCGCCCAGTCATCCTGTGAACCTCCCTTTTTACCGCTGTGCTAGGATGCGGCCGTCCTTATTCAGGCCGGCGGCGACATGGAACAGACGGTCCAGAAGGCCCTGAACCTCCTCGAGGCGCTCATCCGCTCGGGACAGCCGCGCCGGTTGACGGAGCTTTCCCGCCAGCTGGGGCTCACCAAGCCCAACGTCTACCGGCTGCTCTCGACGCTGTCGATCCTCGGCTACGTCAAGAAGGACCCCGCGACCAGCCTCTATTCGCCCACGTTGAAGATGTGGGAGATGGGCTCGCTGCTGGTGCGCGACGTGGACCTGGTGGCCGTAGCCGGCCCCCGCCTGCGCCGCCTGGGCGAAGAGACGCATGAATCGGTGCAGCTGGCGGTCTTCGACGCCGGTTTCGCGGTGTACGTGGACAAGGTGGACAGCGCCCAGCCGTTGAAGGCGATCACCACCATCGGCTCGCGCGTTCCCGCCACCGTCACCTCCACCGGCAAGGCGCTTCTCGCGTGGCTGCCCTCCGAATCGCTCGACATCGCGTTCCAGCACGTGAAGCGCTACACGCCGCTCACGCTCACGCGCCGCAAGGAGATCGAGCGCGACCTGCAGGAGACGAGAGTGCGCGGCTACGCCGTGAATCGCGGCGAGTTCCGGCAGGGGGTTTGCGGAATCGGCGTGCCCGTGCGCGACCGCACCGGCGGCGTCATCGCCTCGATCGGCGTTTGGGGCGCGGAGAAGAACATCCTCGGCGGGCGAATGGACGAGCTCGCGCAGATGGCGATGGCCGCGGCGCGCGACGTCTCACGCGACCTGGGCTTCATCGAGCCCGTGCCGGCTCCAGCGGTGAAGCGGGAGACGGCGGAGGCGATGGCGTAGGAAAGCAGGGGGGGAGGGAAAGGGGAAGCAACTTCGAACCTAATCCTTCTCCAGCAGCTCGCGAATCTCGTCGCGCCGCAACGGCGCTTTTTTTTCGTCCGGGCCGGCCTTCTTCCTGCGCACCAAGAGCACGAAGACCACCGCGCCGAAGGCGAGCAGCACGAACGGCCCCACCCACAGGATCGCGGTGCTCGCGTTGAGCGGCGGGCGATACAGCACGAACGCGCCGTAGCGCTGCACCATGTAGTCGCGGATTTCGGAATCGCTTCGGCCCTGGGAGATTTGCGTGCGGATCTGGCCGCGCAGGTCCACGGCGAGGGGCGCGTTCGAGTCGGCGATGGTCTGGTTCTGGCAGACGAGGCAGCGAAGCTCGGCGGCCAGGTCCTTCAGGCGCTCCTCCGTCGCTGCGTCCGGCTTCGCCACTTCAGTCGACTGCGCGAAGGCAAGCGTCGAGCACGCGACCAGCAGCACGGCGAGTGCCTTCCTCACGCGGCGCCGAGCTCGCGCAGCAACGGCATGATCTTCTTCTCCAGCGCCTCGGCGGTGACCGGCCCGATCTGCTTGTAGCGGATGACTCCCTGCTTGTCGATCACGAAGGTCTCGGGCACGCCGTATACGCCGTAGTCGATGCCCACGCGGCCCTCGAGGTCGTGGACCGAAAGGACGTAGGGATCGCCGAATTTCGCGAGCCACGCCACGCCGTCCTCGCGCTTGTCCTTGTAGTTGAGGCCGACGATCGGGACCACGCCGGAGCGGGCCAGCTGCACCAGCAACGGATGCTCGACGCGGCAGCTCACGCACCACGAGGCCCAGACGTTCAGCAGCCAGACTTTTCCCTTCATGTCCGCGGGCGTGAAGGCGCGTTGCGCCTCGTGCAGCTGCGCGAGCGTGAATGCCGGCGCCGGCTTGCCGATGAAGGGCGAGGGCACTTCGCGGGGATCGCGCGTGAGGCCCACGGCGAAGAAGGCCACCAGCGCCACGAAGAGCGCGAGGGGGACGAGGTACCTGGCGACTCTCATCACCGGATCAGTCGGCTGCCGCCGTCGCTCCCGCGGGCACGCGCACGGCCGCCCGGCCGCGATAGCGCCGGTCCGAAAGCGCGATGAAGCCGCCCAGCGCCATGACGAACGCGCCCCCCCAGATCCAGTCGACGAACGGCTTGTGGTAGACGCGAACGCCCCAGGCCCCGTCGCCCACCGGCTCGCCCAGCGAGACGTACAGATCGCGCGTGAGGCCCGTGTCGATGTCGGCCTCGGTCATCGTCTGGCCGGAGGCGTGATAGATGCGCTTTTCCGGATGCATGGTGCGGTCGATCGAGCCCGATCCGGCGCGGCGCACCTCGAAGTCGCCACGCATCGCGGTGTAGTTGGGGCCCGGCACTTCGCGCGCGCCACGGAAGGTGAACTCGTAACCGCCGATGGTCACCCGGTCTCCGGGCACCATGCGCAGGTCGCGCTCGGTCTCGTAGCCGCGCACCAGCGCGACGCCGATGATGAAGAACGCGATGCCGAGGTGCGCGATGTTCATGCCGTACCACGCGAGGGGCTGCGCACGCAGTCGCGCGGCAAGCGATGCCTGCGGCGCGGTGGCGACCCTCTGCCACACCTGCATCGCGCCCGCGCAAATCACCCAGAGCGCGAGCCACAATGCGCTCGCCACGCCCGGCGAGAAGCGACCCATCATGAAGGGAATGGCCAGTGCCGCGACCAGGGCCACGCCCAATGCCCACCGCAACCGCTTCCACAGGTCGGGCAGCGCCGCGCGCTTCCAGCTCGCCACCGGCCCCACGGCCATGAGGAAGATGGCGGGCGCCAGCAGGGGATAGAAGACCGCGTCGAAGTAGGGCGGACCGACCGAGATCTTGCCCAGCCCCAAGGAATCGAGGAAGAGCGGATAAAGCGTCCCCAGCATCACCGCGGCCATGGCGATCGAGAGCAGCACGTTGTTGGCGAGCAGCATCGACTCGCGCGAGACGGGCGCGAAGCGCCCGCCGAGGCCGACCTTCGGCGCGCGCCACGCGAAGAGGGCGAGCGAGCCGCCGACCACGATGGCGAGGAAGAGCAGGATGAACACGCCGCGCTTCGGGTCCGTGGCGAACGCGTGCACCGAAGTGAGGACTCCGGAGCGCACGAGGAAGGTGCCCATGAGCGAAAGCGAGAAGGCGACGATGGCGAGCAGCACCGTCCAGCTGCGGAACGTGCCGCGCTTCTCGGTCACGGCGAGCGAGTGGATGAGCGCGGTGCCGACCAGCCACGGCATGAACGAGGCGTTCTCGACCGGATCCCAGAACCACCAGCCGCCCCAGCCCAGCTCGTAGTACGCCCACCAGCTGCCGAGGGCGATGCCGATGGTGAGGAAGCTCCACGCGGCGGTCGTCCACGGCCGCGACCAGCGCGCCCAGGCGGCGTCGAGCCGGCCCTCGAGGAGCGCCGCGATGGCGAAGGCGAAGGCGACCGAGAATCCGACGTAGCCCATGTAGAGCATCGGCGGGTGGATCACCATGCCAGGATCCTGCAGCAGCGGATTCAGGTCGCGGCCGTCCTCGGCCGGCGGGAACAGGCGCTCGAACGGGTTGGACGTGAGCAACATGAAGAGCAGGAAGCCCGCGCTCACCAGGCCCATCACGCCGATGACACGCGCCACCATTCGCTCGGGCAGGTGGCGGCTGAAGAGCGCGACCGCGAAGGTCCACCCGGCGAGCATCAGCGTCCACAGCAGCATCGAGCCTTCGTGCGAGCCCCAGCTGGCCGCGAAGCGATACGGGGTGGGCAGGCGCGAGTTCGAATTGGTGGCCACGTTGACCACCGAAAAGTCGTTGCCGACGAAGCTTGCCGCGAGCGCCGCGAATGCGCCGAGCACGAACAGGAACTGCCCGCACGCGACGGGGCGAGCGGTGGCCATGAGGGCGGCGCGGCCGGTGGCGGCGCCGACGAGGCAGAGCGCGGCCTGCGCCAGCGCCAGCGCCAGCGCGATGGCGAGCGCGAAGTGTCCGAGTTCGGGGATCAAGGCGGGAGTCCTGGATCCAAATTATACGGGTGGCGCGTCGCAGGCTTGACCGGCGTCAACCGGGTAATCGCCGCGGTCGCGACAATGAGCCATGACCCTGGAGCTCGCATCCGGCGCGGCGGCCGCGGCTGGCTGCTTCCATTGCGGCCTGCCGGTGGCGGCCGGCACGTCGTTCACCTTCGACGCCGGGGGCGGGCGGCGCGTCTTCTGCTGCCTCGGTTGCCAGGCGATCTCGACCTCGATCGCGGGCCTGGGCCTTGACGATTACTACCGCGTGCGCTCGGCGCCCGCGCCCCGCGCGCCGAAAGCGGACGAACACTTCGACGCCTTCGACGATCCGGTGGTGCAGGAGCGATTCGTGAGCCAGGCGCCGGGTGCGCTCGAAGCCGAGCTCATCCTCGAGGGCCTGGCGTGCGCCGCCTGCGCCTGGCTGGTGGAGCAGGTGGTCGCGCGCAGCGCGGGCGTCAAGTCCATCTCGGTGAACTACTCCACGCGGCGCGCACGCCTTGCCTGGGATCCGGCCACCACTCGCCTGGGCGAGGTATTGCGCGCGATCCATGCCCTGGGCTACTCGGCATGGCCCTACGAGGAGGGCCGCCTCGCGCTCGTCGAGCAACGCGAAGGGCGTTGCCTGTTGCGGCGCCTCTGGGTCGCGGGCCTCGGCATGATGCAGGTGATGATGTACGCCGTGCCCGGCTACCTCGCGGGCGAAGGCGAGATCGCGGGCGACGCCGCCTCGCTCATGCGTTGGGCCGGGCTCGTGCTCACCGCGCCGGTGATGGCGTATTCGGCCGCGCCCTTCTTTCGCGGTGCTTGGCGCGACCTGCGCTTGTCCCACCTCGGCATGGATGTGCCCATCGCGCTGGGATTGCTCGCCGCCTTCGCCGCCAGCGTGCATGCCACCGTGGCGGGCGCCGGCGACGTCTACTTCGATTCGATCGCGATGTTCGTCTTCCTCATCACCGGCGGGCGCTACCTGGAGCTCGTGGCGCGACGCCGCGCCGGCTCTTCGCTGCAGCGCCTCGCGCGCCTGGTTCCACAGATGGCCCGCCGCGTGCGCGCGAGCGATGGACATGAAGAGAGCGTCGCCGTCGCGCGGCTCTATGTCGGCGACCGGGTGCTGGTCCGTCCGGGCGAGACGGTCCCCGCGGATGGACGACTCGAGAGCGCGAGCGCCAGCGTGAGCCAGGCCTGGCTGTCGGGCGAAAGCCGCGCGCTCGCGCGTGCGCCCGGCGACGCGGTGCTCGGCGGCTCGGTGAACGCGGGGGATGCCTTCGTGCTCGTGGTAACGCGCCTGGGCGCCGACACCGCGCTCGCCTCGATCCATCGGCTGCTCGAGCGCGCGCTGGCCGAGCGGCCGCGCTGGGCCGATGCGGCACAACGCGCGAGCGCGATGTTCGTGGCGGGAATCCTCGCCGTTGCGGCGCTCGCCGGGCTCGCCTGGCTGGCGATCGAGCCATCGCGGGCGCTATGGATCGCCGTGGCAGTGCTGATCGTCACCTGCCCCTGCGCGCTGGCGCTGGCGACGCCCGTCGCGCTCACGGCGGGCGTCGGGGCACTTGCGCGCGCCAACGTGGTGGCCGCCTCCGCCGAGGCGATCGAGCGCCTGGCCGGCGCGACCGACATCGTCTTCGACAAGACCGGCACGCTCACGCACGGTCAACCGAGGTTGCTCGAAACGCTCCCGCTCGGCCTGCCCACGCGGGACGACTGCTTCGCACTCGCCTCGCGCATCGCGCGCGCCTCCGCACACCCGATCGACACCGTCTTCCGCGACGCCTCCACGCCCATCGCTCCCGCCTCGACCGATATGGGCGAACTTCCCCGTAGCGTCGCCGGGCAGGGCATCGAGACGATGATCGAGGGACGCCGCTATCGGCTCGGGCGGGAGGGCTTCGTGGCGCAGCTGTGCGCAAGCCCGCTGCCGTCGAGCCTGGAGGAAGTGGCGGACACGGTCACCTGGCTGGGCGACGAGGGCGGCTGGCTCGCCCGCTTCCGGATCGGCGACGAGCTCCGCGCCGAAGCGCGCGCGGCGATCTCGGACCTGCGCGCCCTGGGGCTGGCCGTCCACCTCCTGTCCGGGGACGAGGCCGGCGCCGTGAATCGCGTCGCAGCGAGCCTGGGCATCGTCGATGCGAGTGCACGGGCGACGCCGGAGGATAAGCGCAGCCGTGTCGCCGACATGCAACGTGCGGGCGCGCGCGTGGCGATGGTGGGCGACGGCATCAACGACGCGCCAGTCCTCGCTCAGGCTGACGTCTCCATCGCAATGGGTGGCGGTGCCGACCTGGCGCAGGTGCACGCGCATGCGGTGCTGCTGTCGAATTCGCCCGCAGACCTGGTGCGCGCAGTGCGCATCGCCCGGCGCACGCGCCGCGTGATCCGGCAGAACCTTTTTTGGGCACTCGCCTACAACATCGTGGTCATACCCCTCGCGGTCGCGGGGCTGGTGACGCCGCTCATCGCCGGCATCGGCATGTCGGCGAGCTCGCTCGCCGTCGTCGCCAACGCGGCCCGCCTTCGGCGCTGACGAATGGACATCCTCTACCTGCTGATTCCGCTGAGCGTGGTGCTGGCGATCGTCATCGGCGCCGCCTTCTGGCTGGCCGTCGATGGCGGGCAGTTCGACGACCTCGACAAGCCTGCGCTCGACGTGGTCGTGGACGACGACAGGCCGCGCCCATGAGCGCCGCGAAAAAGATACTGCTGATCCAGGGGCACCCCGATCCCGCGCCCGAGCGCTTTTGCCGCAAGCTCGCCGCGGCCTATGCCGATGGTGCTCGCGAAGCCGGCCACGAGTTCCGTGCCATCGACATCGCCACGCTGGATTTTCCGCTGCTGCGCGAGCGCGCCGCCTGGGAGAAAGGCCTCGCGCCCGCCGCCCTGCGGCCCGCGCTCGATGCGATCGCCTGCGCCGATCATCTCGTCTTCGTGTTTCCTTTGTGGCTGGGCGACATGCCGGCGCTGCTCAAGGGTTTCCTCGAGCAGGCCATGCGCCCCGGAACCGCCTTCCGCTACCGCGACAAGGGCATGCCGGAGAAGCTCCTCAAGGGAAAGAGCGCACGCATCGTGGTGACGATGGGCATGCCGGCGCCGATCTACGAGTGGTTCTTCCGCGCCCACAGCCTGAAGAGCCTCGAGCGCAACATCCTCGGCTTTGTCGGCGTGTCGCCCGTGAGGCGCAGCGTGGTGGGGATGGTGGAGGGCAGCGACGAGCACCGCCGGAAGTGGCTCGCAAAGCTGCGCAGGCTGGGTGCCCAGGCCCGGTAGGTACGCATCGGGGCGCGCTGCGAGCAACTAACGCGGCGCGCAGGTGCCCGTTTCCCTCTTGAGGGCCTGGTACCGGGGATGAAGCAGCTTGTTGGTGATCGCCAGCCCCAGCTTCTCCAGGACGGTCACGGGATCTTCGCCACGCTGCAGGCGGCGGCGGGCGCGGGCGAGCTCCTGCTCGCAGCCGCGCTGCGTGTGCTCGCTCAGCGGCATACCAGCACCGGCACTTCGGACATCGCGATCACGTCGCCGGCATGGCTGCCGAGAAGGGCGCGCTTGAGGCCCGTGTAGCCTCGCGTGCCCATGACCACGAGGTCGCAATGGCGCGCGCGCGCCGCCCGGACGATCGCTTCCGCGGGCTCGGCCACGAAGACGTGGGACATCTCGGCCTGCAGGCCGTGGTTCCTCGCGTAGTCCGCCCAGGGACGCAGCCTTTCCTCGGCCACGGCCCCGGTCGCCTTGCGGTAGGCGTCGTCGGGCTGGGCGGCATCGCCGCCGATCGCGTGCAGGGGGGGCGATGCGGTGAGCAGGGTGACGCGGGCCTTGTGGTCGACGGCGAGCTGGATGCCCTCGCGCACGGCCCTCTCGGAGGCTTCGGAGCCGTCGCTGGCGATGAGGATGTGGTGGTACATGAGTAAAGGTCCTCCGGTGGTTTCCCCATTGTCGGGTGCCCGCGCGCCACGGGCTTGCGCCAGATCAAAGGGCGTCATCGCGCGCCGCGCATGCTCGGACCAGGAGGAAAAACCATGATCGAGCCCATCCGCACCCTCGAGGAGTTCCATGCCCACGCCATCGCCATCGAGCGCGAGGCGGCGGAGCGCTACGACGAGTTCGCGAGCTATTTCCGCGACAAAGGGGAGGCGGTGCTATCCGGGCTGTGCGCCAACCTCGCGCGAATGGAATCGGACCACGCGCGCAGCTGATCGGCGCGAGCCGTCACCTCACCTTGCCGCAGCTCGCCGGGGCCCGATACCGGTGGCTCGCGGGCGGCTCGCCCGAAGCAGCCGTCCGCGAGATCGCCGCCGCCATGGCCGGCGAAGAGGCGCAGCACATCCGCTGGGTGCAGCACGCCCTCGAGTACCACCCCGCGGCTGGCGTGCCGTGGCAGCACATGGTGGCCTGAGCGCTGCGATCCGCGCGCGGCTTGACCTGAATCAAGCCCGGGCTTTGGCGCAGCCCTAGCATTCCAGTACCTGATATCCGGGACTCGAAATGCACGCTGCGGAAGGCATGTACAACTACAAGGTGGTGCGCCAGTTCGCCGTCGCCTCCGTCGTCTGGGGCGTGGTGGGAATGCTCGTGGGCTGCATTATCGCCGCGCAGCTCCTGTGGCCGGCTCTCAACTTCGACATCGCCTGGCTCTCGTACGGCCGGCTGCGCCCGCTGCACACCAACGCCGTGATCTTCGCGTTCGGCGGATGCGCCCTGATGGCCACTTCTTATTACGTGGTCCAGCGCACCTGCCAGGTGCGGCTCATCTCGGACCAGCTGGCGGCATTCACTTTCTGGGGCTGGCAGGTGGTCATCGTCGCGGCAGCGATCACGTTGCCGCTCGGGTACACCTCGGGCAAGGAGTACGCCGAGCTCGAGTGGCCGATCGACATCCTCATCGCCGCGGTCTGGATCGCCTATGCGCTGGTCTTCTTCGGCACCATCGCGCGGCGCAAGGTGAGCCACATCTACGTGGCCAACTGGTTCTTCGGCGCCTTCATCCTCACGGTGGCGCTGCTGCACATCGTCAACAGCGCGGCGGTCCCCGTGAGCTTCTGGAAGTCGTACTCGGCCTATGCGGGCGTGCAGGACGCGATGGTGCAGTGGTGGTACGGCCACAACGCCGTGGGATTCTTCCTCACCGCGGGCTTCCTCGGGATGATGTATTACTTCATTCCCAAGCAGGCGGGACGGCCGATCTATTCCTACCGCCTGTCGGTGGTGCACTTCTGGGCGCTCATCTTCACGTACATGTGGGCGGGCCCGCACCACCTCCACTACACCGCGTTGCCGGACTGGACGCAGTCGCTCGGAATGCTCTTCTCGCTCATCCTGCTGGCGCCCTCGTGGGGCGGGATGATCAACGGGATCATGACGCTCTCGGGGGCGTGGCACAAGCTGCGCACCGATCCCATCCTCAAGTTTCTCATCGTGTCGCTGTCGTTCTACGGCATGGCTACGTTCGAGGGGCCGATGATGTCGATCAAGACCGTGAACGCGCTCTCCCACTACACCGACTGGACCGTGGGGCATGTGCACGCCGGCGCGCTCGGCTGGGTGGGATTCATCACCATGGGCAGCCTCTATTACCTGATCCCGCGCATGGTGGGACGCGTCGAGATGCACAGCGTGCGCGCGATCTCGCTCCACTTCTGGATCTCGACCATCGGGGTGGTGCTCTACATCTCGGCCATGTGGGTCGCCGGCGTGATGCAGGGCCTCATGTGGCGCGCGGTATCCGACGACGGCACGCTCACGTACAGCTTCGTCGAGAGCGTGAAGGCGACATATCCTTTCTACGCCATCCGCCTGGCCGGCGGCGTGCTCTACCTCGCGGGCATGGGCGTCATGGCCTGGAACACCGCGAAGACGCTGCTCGCCGGCAAGGCGCAGGACGCGCCGATCCCGGCCACGCTGGCGCACGCCTGATCCTCATCCCTCATCCCTCATCCCTGCCGCAAATGAAACTGACGCACGACCTGATCGAAAGAAAGACCGGCCTGATGATCCTGCTGGTCATCCTCACGGTGAGCGTGGGAGGGCTGGTGGAGATCGTCCCGCTCTTCTTCCAGCGCTCCACCACCGAGCCCGTGGCGGGATTGAAGCCTTATCCGGCGTTGCAGCTCGCCGGGCGCGACATCTACGTGCGCGAGGGCTGCTACAACTGCCACTCGCAGATGATCCGGCCCTTCCGCGCCGAGACCGAGCGCTACGGTCATTACTCGGTGGCTGGGGAGTTCGTCTACGACCGCCCGTTCCAGTGGGGCAGCAAGCGCACCGGCCCGGACCTCGCGCGCGTGGGCGGGCGCTACGGCGATGAGTGGCACCGCATTCACCTGGACAACCCGCGCGACGTGGTCCCCGAGTCGAACATGCCGGGTTATCCCTGGCTCGCTCGCACCGCCGTGGACGCCTCGAGCATCACCACCAGGCTGCGCGCGCTGCGCGGGCTGGGCCATCCCTACACCGATGCCGACATCGCCGGCGCGCGCGAAGCGCTCGCCGGCAAGACCGAGCAGGACGCCCTCATCGCCTACCTGCAAGGCCTCGGCACCGCGATCAAGGCGCGCTGACCATGGACATCAATCTCCTGAGGGAAATCGTCACGGTGGCCTCGTTCGCCGCGTTCCTGGGCATCGTCTGGTTCGCGGTCCACCCGCGCAACCGCGAGAGGTTCGACGAGGCGGCGATGTTGCCGCTGCGCGATGAAGAAGGGCAGGGCCGCTAGATGGCCGATTTCACCTCTTCCTTCTGGAGCCTCTTCGTCGCCGCGGGGACGCTCGTCAGCATCGTCGCCTGCGGCCTGCTGCTGCTTTCGTTGTCGCGCCGCAAGGTGGCGAGCGATCCCGACAAAACCGGTCACGTCTGGGACGAGGACCTCGACGAGTACAACAACCCGCTGCCGATGTGGTGGATCTGGCTCTTCTGGATCACCATCGCCTTCTCGTTGGGCTACCTCTGGCTCTACCCGGGCCTCGGAACCTGGCAGGGCAGCACCCGATGGAGCTCGGCCGGCCAGTACCACGAGGAGGTGAAGGTGGCGGAGGCGCAATACGGGCCGCTGTACGCCAAGCTCGCCTCCGTCGACCTCGCCACGCTCTCGACCACCGTGGAGGCGAAGGTCGTGGGCGAGAAGCTCTTCGTGAACTACTGCAGCCAGTGCCATTCGGCCGACGGCCGCGGCGCGAAGGGCTTCCCGAACCTCACCGACGCCGACTGGCTCTACGGCGGGGAGCCCGAGACCATCAAGGCATCGATCCTGAACGGCCGCAACGGCACCATGCCGGCGATGGGCGCGGCCCTCGGCGCCGGCGGCTCGAAGGACATGGCCAACTATGTGCGCTCGCTCTCGGGCCTCGCGCACGACAAGGCGGCCGCGGAGCGCGCCAGGCCCAAGTTCGCCGTTTGCGCGGCGTGCCATGGCGCCGAGGCCAAGGGCAATCCGGCCGTGGGCGCTCCCAACCTCACGGACGCCACCTGGCTCTACGGGTCTTCGGAGGCGACGCTTGCGGAAACGATCGAGAAGGGCCGCGCCAACGTGATGCCGGCGCACAAGGATTTCCTCGGCGAGCAGCGCTCCCACATCCTCGCCGCCTACGTGTACGGCCTCTCGCGAAAGGACGGCGCCCGCACCGACGCCAACGTCCTCAAGGTGAACACCGCGCGATGAACGCGCGGATCCCCGTCGAGGTCGTCGAGCAGTCGCTCTACGAGGACAGGAAGAAGGTCTATCCGCGCGCCGTGAGCGGCTGGTTCGCGCGCTGGCGCTGGAGCCTGGTGCTCCTCACGCAGGCGATCTTCTACGGGCTCGCCTGGGTCGAGTGGAACGGCCGGCAGGCGGTGCTTTTCGACCTCGCGGCGCGCAAGTTCTATCTCTTCGGCCTGGTGCTGTGGCCGCAGGACGTGGTGTACCTCGCCGTGCTCCTGATCGTCTCGGCGCTCTCGCTTTTCCTCTTCACCGCCATCGCCGGGCGCCTCTGGTGCGGATACGCCTGCCCGCAGACCGTCTACACCGAGATATTCCTGTGGATCGAGCGCCGCATCGAGGGCGACCGCGCCGCGCGCATGAAGCTCGACGCTTCCCCCCGGAGCGCCCGCAAGGTTGCGCTCAAGTCCGCCAAGCACGCGAGCTGGATCGTCTTGTCGATCTGGACCGGCTTCACCTTCGTCGGCTACTTCACCCCGGTCCGCGACCTGGTGCACTCGGCGGCGACCGTATCGTTCGGGCCGTGGGAGCTTTTCTGGGTCGGCTTCTACTCGCTCGCGACGTACGGCAACGCCGGCTGGCTGCGCGAACAGGTGTGCAAGTACATGTGCCCGTACGCGCGGTTCCAGAGCGCGATGTTCGACCAGGACACCCTGGTTGTCACCTACGACGCCGCTCGTGGCGATCCGCGCGGCGGCCGTGGCCGCAAGGCCGATCCACGAGCGCTCGGGTTGGGCGATTGCGTGGACTGCAGCCTGTGCGTGCAGGTGTGCCCCACCGGCATCGACATCCGCGACGGCCTGCAATACGAATGCATCGGCTGCACCTCCTGCATCGACGCCTGCAACCAGGTGATGGACAAGATGGGCTACCCGCGCGGACTCATCCGTTATTCCACCGAGAACGCGATCGCCAACGGCTGGGACTGGGCCCGCATGCTGCGGCGCGTGCTGCGCCCCCGCGTGCTGGTGTACGGCTCCGTGCTCTGCGCCATCGTGGTCGCGGGGGCCGCCTCGATGTGGATGCGCGTGCCGGTGAAGATGGACATCATGCGCGACCGCGCGAGCCTCGCCCGCGAGGCGGAGGGCGGACGCATCGAGAACGTCTATCGCATCGTGCTCATGAACACCCAGGAGCGGGAGCGCGCCGTCCTGCTGGGCGCGCGCGGGGCGAGAGGCGAGCCGCTGGAAGTCCTCGCCGAGTCGCAGCCCATCGCGCTCGCGCCGCTCACCACCCGCGTGCTCACCGTGCGCGTGCGCGCCGAGGATGCCGGGCGGCGCGGCTCGCAACCGGTGGAGTTCGTGCTGGAATCGCGCGACGACGCGACCACCTTCTCCATCCGCGAGAAGTCGCGCTTCCTTTTTCCCTCGAGGTGACATGCCATCCCCCGCCGCTCGTTCCCCGTCTCGTTCCCCGCCGCCCCCGCGGTGGTTCCACGAACCGTGGCCCTGGCTCCTCATGTCCGGCCCTGCCATGGTCGTCGTGGCAGGGGTGATCACCACCTGGATCGCGGTGGCCACGAGCGACGGCGTGGTGGCGGACGACTACTACAAGCGTGGCCTCGGCATCAACCGCGACATCGCTCGCGATGCGCGTGCGCAATCGCTGGGAGTCGCCGCGCGCGTGACCTTCAACGAGGAGCGCGATGCCGTGCGCGTGACGCTCGCCACGACGCAGGCCTCCCCAGCGGCGCTTCGCCTCACGCTGGTGCATCCCACGCGAGGCGGCGGCGATCGCGAAGTGGAGCTGCGCCGTGTGGCCCCCGGCATGTTCGAGGGCAAGCTCGAGGCGGTGCGTGCGGGGAGCTGGCAGGTCACCCTCGAGGACGCGGAGCGCACGTGGCGGGTCGCCCGGCGCTGGAGCGGGCTCGAGGCCTCGGTGATGCTCGGGACCGTCGACTAGGCGCGGAAGGATCGGCCATGGCGCAACGCTTGATGTGGGTCCTGTGGCCCGGCTTCGTGATGGCGATCCCCGCGGTGGGGATCGCCTTCAGCCTGGTGGATCCGGCGGAGCTGCATCCTTTCGGGGAGGCGCCCGAATCCGGCCGCATGGCCGCCTACACCGTGGGCTTCCTCTTCTTCTGGATCTTGGGCGCCGCGTGCAGCGCGCTCACCTGCCTGTTGCAGCGCTCGCCCTTCGAGCTGAATCGCTGCCCGTTGCCCCCCTCCGGACGGCCAAACGGCTGCCCGAAGCGCGAGGAGCCCGGCAGCTGCGCCTGACCACCGCGCGCCAGCGGGCACAATGGGGCGCATGGGCAGGCACTATCTCTCCCGGCTCTTCGAGCCCGCATCCGTCGCGCTCGTCGGGGCATCGGCGCAGCCGCAGAAGGTCGGCGGGGTATTGCTCGGGAACCTGCTCGCCGCGAACTTCCGTGGGCGGCTATACGCGGTCAATCCGCGCCATCGCGAGCTGCGGGGCGTGCCCTGCGTGGCCACCATCGAGGCGTTGCCGGAAGCGGTCGACCTCGCCGTCATCGCCACGCCGGCTCCGACCGTCGCGGGGCTCGTGGCGGCCTGCGGCGCAAAGGGCATCGGCGCCGTGGTCGTGATCACCGCCGGGTTCGGCGAATCCGGCGCGGCGGGCAAGGCGATGGAGGCGGACGTGCTCGCGGCCGCGCGGCGCCACGGCGTGCGCATGCTCGGCCCGAACTGCCTCGGGCTCATGCGGCCCTCGCTGGGCCTGAACGCGACCTTCGCCCGCGGCACCGCGCTGCCCGGATCGCTCGCGCTGCTCTCGCAATCGGGGGCGGTGTGCACCGCGCTGGTCGACTGGGCCACGCCCTCGGGGATAGGCTTCTCCAGCGTGATCTCGCTGGGCGCTTCGGGGGACATCGATTTCGGCGAGGCGCTCGACTTCCTCGCCTTCGATCCTGCGACGGCGCACATCCTCCTGTATGTCGAAGGCGTTCGCGACGCGCGTCGCCTGATGGGCAGCCTGCGTGCCGCCGCGCGCATGAAACCGGTAGTGGTCATGAAAGTCGGGCGGCACCCGGCCGGGTCCCGCGCGGCGGTCTCGCACACGGGCGCCATCGTCGGTCGCGACGACGTCTTCGACGCGGCGGTGCGGCGCGCCGGCATCGTGCGCGTGGCGACCGCGGGGCAGCTCGTGGCCGCCGCCCAGGCGCTCGGCAGCGCCGTGGCGCCGGGCGGCGATCGCCTGGCGATCGTCACCAACGGAGGCGGTCCGGGCGTCATGGCCGCCGATCGCGCGACCGAGCTCGGCATCCCGCTCGCGGAGCTCTCGCCGGCGACGATCGATCGCCTGCAACGCGCCTTGCCGGCCCACTGGTCCCACGGAAATCCCATCGACCTGATCGGCGATGCCGACGCCGAGCGTTACCGGGCGGCGCTTGCGGCGTGCCTGGACGATCCCGGGGTGGACGGCGTGATCGCGATCCTCACCCCACAAGCGATGACGCCGGCCGACGACGCGGCCTCGGCCGTGATCGGCGCTGCGGCGGGCGCGCCCAAGCCGGTGCTCGCATGCTGGATGGGGGAGGCGAGCGTTGGAGCCGCCCGCGCGCGGTTGCAGCAGGCGGGCGTGCCGGCCTTCCGGCTTCCCGAGATGGCGGTGGAGGCCTTCGCCTATGTGGCGCAGCACCAGCGCCACCAGCGCCTGCTGCTCGAGGTGCCGCCGCCGCTGGTTGCGACCGAGCCGCCGGACCTGGAGGCTGCGCGGGCGCTGATTCACCGAGCGCTCGCGGAAGGGCGCTCGGTGCTGGCCGCGACCGAATCCAAGGAGCTGCTGGCAGCGTTCCGCATCCCGGTGGTGCGCTCGCGCAACGCAGCTTCGGCGGAGGAGGCGGTCACGGCCGCCGAAGCCGTCGGTTTCCCCGTGGCGATGAAGATCCGCTCGCCCGACATCACGCACAAGAGCGACGTGCACGGCATCGAGCTGGGCCTTTCGAACGCGCCTGCGGTTCGCGAGGCCTTCGCGCGCATGTTGTCGCGGGTGGCCACGTTGCGCCCGCAGGCGCGCGTGGAGGGCGTGTCGATCGAAGCGATGGTTGCGCGGCCCCACGGGCGCGAGCTCATGGCGGGCATCACGCGCGACCCGGTGTTCGGGCCGGCGATCACCTTCGGCGCCGGCGGCATCGCGGTCGAGGTGCTGCGCGATCGCGTCGTCGGCCTGCCACCGCTCAACGCCCGCCTGGTGGAGGACATGATCGCCGGCACGCGCGTGGCGAAAATGCTCGAACGCTTCCGGCACCTTCCGCCGGTGGACCGGCCGGCGATCGATGCCATCCTGCTGCGCATCTCCGAGATCGCAACGGAGCTGCCCGAGGTGGTCGAGATGGACGTGAACCCGATCATCGCCGATGAGCAGGGCGCCATCGCGCTCGACGCCCGATTCGTGGTCGCCGCGGTTCCCGAGGGCCGTGATCGCCACGCGCACCTGGCGATCGCGCCATACCCCTCGGAGCTCGTCACCCGGGAGATCCTCGCCGATGGAGAGGAGCTCACGCTGCGCCCGATCCGGCCCGAGGACGCCGCGATGGAAGCGCGTTTCGTCGAAGCGCTGTCGGTGGAGACGCGCCGGCGGCGCTTCCAGGGAACAGTCGCCGGACTCACGCCCACGATGATCGCGCGCTTCACCCAGATCGACTATGACCGCGAGATGGCGCTCGTGGCGATCGACGCGGCCGCAGCGCAGGTGGCGGTGGCGCGCTACGTCAGCCTGCCCGATGCGATCTCGTGCGAGTTCGCGATCGTCGTGGCCGACGCCTGGCAGGGCAGGGGCCTGGGGCACCGCATGATGCAGCGGTTGATCGCGATCGCGGCGGCGCGCGGCCTGCGGGCGATGGTCGGGTGGGTGCTGGCGAGCAACGAGCCGATGCTGCGCTTGATGGCGCGTTTGGGCTTCGAGATCGGCCCCGAACCCGGCGACAGCCTCAATCGCCGCGTCGCGCTCGACCTCCAGGCAGGCGAACGCCTCACCGGCAGACGAGCACCGGCACCTTCGAGTGCGTGAGCACCTTGGTGGTCTCGCTGCCGAGGAGCACGCCCATCAAACCGCGCCGGCCGTGCGAGCCCATGACGACGAGGTCGCATTTCCTGCTCCTGGCCGCGGCGATGATCGCTTCCCACGGCGTGCGGCCGATGACCGAGATCGCCTCGCAGGTCACGCGCTCGGCGGCTGCGGAGCGCTTCACCTTGGCCAGCGCCTGGTCGGCGTGCTTGCGCATCCCCTCCATGTACTGCTTCTGGATGTAGCCGTCGGAAAATACATAACCTGCGCCGCTGGGCGGTGCGAAGGGCGCGATCACGTACAGGGCGGTCAACTTGGCCTTCATCGTGCGCGCGAGTTTCGCCGCGGCCTTGGCGGCCTTGAGCGACACGGGCGAGCCGTCGGTCGGAACCAGGATATGGCGGTACATCTCGTCTCCTTTCGTCTCGGAAGCCGAGCTCAGTGGGCGCCGCCGGCCATGACGGCCTTCAGTCCCGCGCGGTCGAGGATGCGGATATGCTTCTGCTGCACCGCGATGTGGCCTTCGTCCTGGAAGCGCGAGAAGAGGCGGCTCACGGTCTCGAGCGACAACCCGAGGTAGCTTCCGATCTCGTCGCGGGTCATTCGCAGGTGGAACTCCGAGCTCGAATAGCCGCGCGCCGCAAGCCGCTGCGACAACCCGAGCAGGAAGGCGGCCAACCGCTCCTCGGCCCGCATGGTACCGAGCAGGGTCATCACGCCCTGGTCGCGAACCAGCTCGCGGCTCATGACCTTGTGGAGCTGGCGTTGCAGGCCGGGCTCCAGAAGCCGGGCGTAGGGAATCACGCAGACCTCGCAGTCCTCGAGGGCCAGCACATCGGCGGTGTGCGCGCCGGTGCCGATGCCGTCCAGGCCCAGCACCTCGCCGGGCATGTGAAATCCCGTCACCTGGTCGCGGCCGTCCTCGAGCACGACCTGGCTCTTGAGGAAGCCGCTGCGCACTGCGTAGAGCGAGTCGAAGGCGCCCCCGGCGCGATAGAGGACCTCGCCGCGCTTCACCCGGCGGCGCGTGTAGACGATCTCGCCCAGGTCCTGCAGTGCCGGCACGTCCAGGCCGCACGGCAGGCACAGCTCGCGCAGGTTGCAGGTCGAGCAATGCGTGCGGCAGCGCGTGACGTTGCCATTCCCGACGGCCCCGGGCGCCGCGTCTTGCGAGGCGACGAGGGTCAGGCGCACTTCGGTCTTGGTCTTCTTTTCGGCGAGGCAGGTGGCGGCTTTCATTTTTCCCTTGGGACGCTAGTGATGGGTCGCCGCGATCTCGGCGATGACGGAGCGGACGCGGTCGAATTCGGTGGACTTGTCGAGGAAATAGGCCGCCCCGGCTCGCGCGCAGGCGCGCCGGTACTGCGGCTCGGAATGGTTGGTGAGCACCACGAAGACGATTTCGGGCGCGGCCCGGCGCACGTGCTGCAGCACTTCCATGCCGCTGCGCCCGCCGAGGTGCAGGTCGAGCAGGACCGAATCCGGGCGCGCGTGGAGGATGCCCTCGACGGCATCGGCCGCGCTCGCCGCTTCGCCCACCACGCGGACATCGCCCATGGTCGCCAGCATCTCGGCCAGCCGCGAGCGGATCGAGACCGAGTCGTCGACGATGTAGATGCTGGTGGGGCGCGCGGGCGTCATGGAAAGCATTGTCCGCAGGCGCCCGCGCCCGGGACATCGGTATCGGATGAGAAACGCCCGGCGCGCGCTCCGAGAAGGGCCCTAGGAATATTCCTAGGGACTAGGCCGGCCGGGGCGGGTGTTCAGCGCAGCACGACCACCGGCACGCGCGAGCGCCTCAGCACCTCGGAGGCCACGCTGCCCACGAAGAAGCGCTCGATGCCCTTGCGCCCGCTCGTAGCCATCACGACGGCATCGCAGCGGTACTTGCGCGTCGCATCGACGATCGCCTCGGCCGGCTTCTCGTGGTACATGATCGCCACCGTGCAGGGCACGCGGGCAGCCTTGGCCTCGGCCACCACCTTCTCCAGCACCGCTTCGCCGCGCCTCTGGGCGACCCGCTCGTACTCGGTGGCCGTGAGCGGGGCCGGGCCGCGCGAGCGGATCTCGCCCACGGCGTGCGGCGAGAAAGGGGCGATAACGTGCACGGCGGTCACCTTGGCCCTGGTCGATTTCGCCATCGCGATGGCGGTGCGCGTGGCGGCGAGGGAGGCGGTCGAGAGGTCGACGGGGATCAGGATGTGCTTGTACATTTTTTTGGGATTCCTGCTCGGGCGTTGGGTGCAGTTTACATGCTCGCACAGCGCGGGAACGCCGCGACTTGATGCGCATCAAACGGCGAATGCGGCCCCACGGACTAGAATCCGGCGCACCCGCCCGCTTTCAGGACCCTATGCACTCCCCAGTTCCGGAATCTCCTTCGGCCGCGCGACGATCCGAGCTGAAGGCCTTCCTCTTCCTCACCGTGGTGATGGCGCCCGTCCTGGCGGGCGTGATCATCGGCACGTACGGGCTGATGGTCTGGATCTACCAGCTCTTCATGGGCCCGCCCACCGGCTGATGGCCAAATCCGTCAACCGCCGGCAATTCCTTCTCGGCAAGGCGGCGGCCGAGACCCACATCGTGAGCTGCGTGGCCTACGTGCAGCCCGAGATGGCCGAGGCGATCTCGCAGGCGATCACGCGCACGGGCCTGGCCGAGGTGCCGCGCAGCGACGGCCTCGGAAAGCTCGTGGTGCTCATCGAGGCGCCGACTTCCGCGGCGATCCTCGACGTGATGGACGCGGTGCGTGCCCTCGATGGCGTGCTCGCCTTGCACATCGCCTACCAACACTCGGAATTGGCAACCGACCTGCAGGAGCCCCACGAATGAGCATCACCCGCCGCGAATTCATCCGCAACACCGCCGTGACCGTCGCCGCCGCCGCCGCGGGCATGCCGGACGCCATCGCGCAGACGCAGACCAACGTCATTACCGATCCGTCGCGCTCGGGCGTGAAGTGGCACAAGGCGCCATGCCGCTTCTGCGGCACCGGCTGCGGCGTGACCGTGGCGGTGAAGAACAACCGGGTCATCGCCACGCATGGCGACACGCAGGCGGAGGTGAACCGGGGCCTCAACTGCGTGAAGGGCTACTTCCTTTCCAAGATCATGTACGGCGAGGACCGCCTCACGCGCCCGATGCTGCGCATGAAGGACGGCAAATACCACAAGGAGGGCGCCTTCACGCCCATCACCTGGGACCAGGCCTTCGACATCATGGCGGAGAAGGCCAAGGCCACGCTCAAGGCGAAGGGCCCGAACGGCCTGGCGATGTTCGGCTCGGGACAGTGGACGGTGTGGGAGGGTTATGCCGGCAACAAGCTCATGAAGGCGGGCTTCCGCTCCAACAACATCGACCCCAACGCGCGCCACTGCATGGCCTCTGCCGTGCAGGGCTTCATGCGCACCTTCGGCATGGACGAGCCGATGGGCTGCTACGACGACATCGAGGCAGCGGACGCCTTCGTGCTCTGGGGCTCGAACATGGCCGAGATGCACCCGATCCTGTGGACGCGGGTGACCGATCGCCGGCTGTCCAACCCGCATGTGAAGGTAGCCGTGCTGTCGGTGTTCGAGCATCGCTGCTACGACCTGGCCGACGTGCCGATCATCTTCCACCCCCAGAGCGACCTCGCGATCCTCAACTACATCGCGAACTACATCATCGCCAACAACAAGGTGAACGCGGATTTCGTCGGCAAGCACGTGACCTTCAAGCTGGGCGCCACCGAGATCGGCTATGGCCTGCGTCCCGAGCACCCGCTCGAGAAGGCGGCGAAGAACGCCGGGCGCGCCACGCACCTCGACCCCTACACCTTCGAGCAGTACAAGGCGTTCGTGAAGCCGTACACGGAGGAGTACGTCTCCAAGCTCTCCGGGGTGCCGCGCGACAAGCTGCGCGCGCTGGCCGAGCTCTACGCCGATCCCAAGGTGAAGGTGATGTCCTTCTGGACCATGGGCTTCAACCAGCACACGCGCGGGGTGTGGGCGAACAACCTGGTCTACAACATCCACTTGCTCACCGGGAAGATCGCGACTCCGGGCAATTCGCCCTTCTCCCTCACCGGCCAGCCTTCGGCATGCGGCACGGCTCGCGAGGTGGGCACGTTCTCCCATCGCCTGCCGGCCGACATGGTGGTGACCGACCCGAAGCACCGCGCCATGGCCGAGAAGATCTGGAAGCTCCCCGCGGGCACCATCGTTCCCACGCCAGGCGCGCACGCGGTGCTGCAGAGCCGCCACCTGAAGGACGGCAAGATCAACTGGTACTGGGTCCAGGTCAACAACAACATGCAGGCCGGGCCCAACATGAACGAGGAGACCTATCCCGGCTTCCGCAACCCCGACAATTTCATCGTGGTCTCGGACGCGTACCCCACGGTCACGTGCCAGGCCGCGGATCTGGTGCTGCCCACGGCGATGTGGGTGGAGAAGGAAGGCGCCTACGGCAACGCCGAGCGGCGCACGCACTTCTGGCACCAGCTCGTGACGGCGCCGGGGGAGTCGCGCAGCGACCTGTGGCAGCTGGTGGAATTCTCCAAGCGCTTCAAGGTGGAGGAGGTGTGGCCCGCGGAACTCATCGCCAAGGCGCCGCAATACAAGGGCAAGACCCTCTACGACGTGCTCTTCAGGAACGGCCAGGTGGACAAGTTCCCCGTGAGCCAGATCGAGGCGGGCTACGAGAACCATGAGGCCAAGGCGTTCGGCTTCTACATCCAGAAGGGACTCTTCGAGGAATACGCCGAATTCGGCCGCGGGCACGGCCACGACCTCGCGCCCTTCGACACGTACCACAAGGTGCGTGGGCTGCGCTGGCCGGTCGTGAACGGCAAGGAGACGCGCTGGCGCTACAAGGAAGGCACCGATCCGTACGTGAAGGCCGGCAGCGGCTACGACTTCTACGGCAACCCCGACCACCGCGCAAACATCATCGCGGTGCCCTATGAGGCCGCCGCCGAGTCGCCGGACAAGGAGTACCCGTTCTGGCTGTCGACCGGGCGCGTGCTCGAGCACTGGCATTCGGGCTCGATGACGGCGCGCGTGCCCGAGCTGCACCGCTCGTTCCCCAACGCGGTGTGCTTCATGCATCCGGACGATGCCACGGCCCTCAAGGTGCGGCGTGGCAGCGAGGTGCGCATCGTCTCGCGCCGTGGCGAGTGCCGCACGCGCGTGGAGACGCGCGGTCGCGTGAAGCCGCCGAAGGGGCTGGTCTACGTGCCGTGGTTCGACGCTTCCCAATTGATCAACAAGGTGACGCTCGACGCAACCGACCCCATTTCGCGGCAGACCGACTTCAAGAAGTGCGCGGTGAAGATCGTGCCGGTAGACGGAGGCGGGACGGGGGACGGGGGGAAAGCATGAAGCGCGTGCTTGCATTGATGCTCCTTGGAGCGAGCCTCGTCGCCCTGGCGCAGACCGCGCGGGAGAACCCCACCTCGCCAGGGCTGGGCCACGGCTTGCGCGGGCCCGCGCCGCTCACCGTCGAGCCCGCGCCGCCGGCCTTCCCGAAGATCGTCAATGACGACCAGAGGAAGACGCGAAACTACCCGATGCAGCCGCCGCTCATCCCGCACCAGATCGACAACTACCAGGTGGACCTGCGCTTCAACAAGTGCATGGACTGCCATTCGCGCCAGCGCGTGGGCGAGAGCGGCGCGCCGATGGTGAGCATCACGCACTTCATCGGCCGCGACGGCGAGATGCTCGGCGAGATTTCCCCGCGGCGCTACTTCTGCACCGGCTGCCACGTGGTGCAGACCGACGCGAAGCTGCCGGTGAAGAACACGTTCGTGGATTTCTACAACGTGCAGGCGGTGGGAGGAAAAACCGGGGACGGACCCCAAGCGAAGAAACCGGGGTCCGTCCCCAAATGATCCGCCGCCTTGCGGGCCTCGCCCGGTACTGGTGGAGCGTGGTGTCGCGCCCGAGCGTGCACTACAGCCTGGGCTTCCTCACCCTCGGCGGCTTCATCGCCGGCATCGTCTTCTGGGGCGGGTTCAACACCGCCATGGAGATGACCAACCGCGAGCCGTTCTGCATCGGCTGCCACGAGATGCAGAACAACGTCTTCCAGGAGCTCAAGCCCACGATCCACTACGCCAACCGCTCCGGCGTGCGCGCGACCTGTCCCGATTGCCACGTGCCGCACGACTGGACCGACAAGCTCGCGCGCAAGATGCAGGCCTCCAAGGAGGTGTGGGGGCATCTTTTCGGCAGCATCAGCACGAAGGAGAAGTTCGAGGCCAAGCGCCTGGAGCTCGCCCGGCACGAGTGGGCCCGCCTCAAGGCCAACGACTCCCTCGAATGCCGCAACTGCCACAACTTCGAGTCGATGGACTTCACGCGCCAGAGCCAGCGTGCGGCCGCGCAGCACTCCACCGCACTCGCGCGCAAGGAGAAGACCTGCATCGACTGCCACAAGGGCATCGCGCACCGCCTGCCCGCCGGCGCGGGCGTCCAGGCGGCCTCGGCCGGCCACTGATCGGTGCTGAAGGTCCTCGTCGCCAGCGACGGTTCCGACAACGCCGTGCGCGCAGCTGCGCACGTGGGGAGCCTCGCGCGCCGCGGAATCTCCATCGAAGCCGTGGCCTGCAACGTGCAGCCCCCGGTGATGTCCGGCGAGGTAGGCGTCATCGCCACCGTTGAGCGCGCCGAGCAACGGCGCACCCGCAATGCGAGCGAGGCTTTGGAGGCCGTGGCGCGGCCGCTTCGCGAGTCCAACGTAGCCCTGACTTTCCACGAAGCGAGCGGCGATGCCGCCGTGGAAATCGTCGCCGCCGCCGGGGCGCTTCGTTGCGACGGCATCGTCCTTGGCTGCCGCGGGCTCGGCGTGGTCGCGGGGGCAGTGCTCGGATCGGTCTCGGCGCAGGTCGTGCGCGCCTCGCCGTTGCCGGTGACGCTGGTCAAGTGATGTGAAGCTCGTTCTCGCGGTCGCCGTCGACTGCTCGCCCGGCGCGCTGGCCGCCACGCGCTACGCGCTCAGGCTGCATCGCGAGGCGGGCGGCGCGGCCGCGCTGCATCTTCTCAACGTGCAGCCCACCATGACCCTGGCGGAGACGCTCATCGCCCCGCGCGACCTTCTCGCGGCGCACTGGGGTGGCGCGCCGGGGCACGCGGAAATGCGCGAGTCGCTGGAGGCCGCGGTGGCGGCCGGTGTCGAGGCGCACGCGCGCATCCTGAACGGCGACCCGACGGAAGCGATCCTGCGTGTGACGGCCGAGCTGCAGGCCGACCTCCTCCTCGCCGGCACGCGGAGCCTGGGCGCTGCCCGGGAGCTGCTGATCGGATCGGTCGCGCGGGGCCTCGTGCAGGGCGCGAGCTGCCCCGTGATCCTGGCGGGCTGAGGCGCGAAGCCGCCCACCTCGCATGGAACAGGCGGCGCCGGATCCCTGCCTCGAGCCCGTCGAGGCGCTCGCCGCGCGCCTGGGCACCGACCTCGCGCAGGGGCTGGCGAGCGAGGAAGCCGCCCGGCGGCTCGCGCGCGATGGGCCCAACGAGCTGCATTCGAAGCCGCCGCCGCCCGCCTGGAGGCGCTTCGCCGCGCAGTTTCGCGATCCGCTCATCTACCTGCTGCTCGGCGCCATCGCCATCTCGCTCGCGGCCTGGGCGGTCGAGGGCGCGCACGGCTGGCCCGTGGATGCGCTGGTGATCGCGCTCATCGTCGTCGCCAACGCAATCCTGGCCCATGTGCAGGAATCGCGCGCCGAAAGCGCAGTGGCGGCGTTGGCCAAGACCTCCGCAGCGGCTTCGGTCGTGCTGCGGGACGGCCGCGAGCAACGCATCGCGAGCTCGGGGCTCGTGCGCGGCGACCTGCTGGTGCTTGCCGAAGGTGACGCCGTCGGCGCCGATGGCCGGGTCGTGCGCGCCTCCGCGCTTCGCGTCCAGGAGGCCTCCCTCACCGGCGAGAGCGAGCCGGTGCTCAAGGAAGCGCGCGCGCTGCCGGCGCCCGTTGCGCTGGGCGATCGCTTCAACATGGTCTTCAACGGCACGGCGGTGGTGCAGGGCAGGGGCCTCGCCCTCGTCACGGCGACCGGCATGGCCACCGAGGTCGGATCGATCGCGCGCCTGCTCGAAAGCGCGCAGGAGGAGCGCACGCCCCTGCAGCGCGAGGTCGCGCGCATCGGGCGCACGCTGGGCCTCGCCGTCGTCGCGATCGCGGTGCTGGTCGTCGCCACCGTGCTCGCGCTGTCCCATGAGCGCGGGCTCTCGACGGTCATCGCGGTGCTGCTGCTGGGAGTCTCCCTCGCGGTGGCCGCGGTGCCGGAGGGCCTGCCGGCCATCCTCTCGCTGGTGCTCGCCCTGGGCGTGCAGCGGATGGCGCGCCACAACGCCATCGTGAAGAGGCTCTCGTCGGTGGAAACGCTGGGCTCGGCCTCGGTGATCTGCTCCGACAAGACCGGCACGCTCACGCGTTCGGAAATGACCATCCGCAAGGTTTGCACCGCTTCGGGTCGCACGCGCCTCACTGGCGCCGGCTATGTCCCCGTGGGCGAGGTGCTCACCGAGGACGGTCGTGCCGTCGCGGGTGATCTCCTTGCCGAGCATGTCGTGGTGCTTTCGGGCGGCAGCCTCGCCTCGGATGCGCGCCTGCCGGAAGGCGCGACGGGAGAATGGCAGGCGCACGGCGATCCCACGGAGGTGGCCTTCCTCGTGGCCGAGCGCAAGCTCGGAGTCCACGAGCGGCGCCAGCGGCGATTCGCGCGCGTGGCCGAGGTGCCTTTCACCTCCGAGCGCCGGATGATGTCATCGATCGAGGTGGACCACGAGCACGGCGACGAGCGCATCATTGTCACAAAGGGCGCGCCCGATGTACTGCTCGCCCGCTGCACCCTCCTGCGCAAGGGCGGCGCCGTCGTGCCACTCGACGACGGCCACCGGCGCCGCATCCTGGACGAAGTGGAGCAGCTCGCGGCCGAGGCCCTGCGCACGCTCGGCGTCGCCTACCGCCCGCTTGCCGAGTCGGAGGGCCCCGGGGCGGACGAGTCGCTCGAGCACGACCTCGTCTTCGCCGGCGTGGTCGGCATCATCGACCCTCCGCGCGAGGAAGCGGCGCAGGCCATCGGCGAGGCGCGCCGCGCGGGGATCCGCGTCATCATGATCACCGGCGACCACCCGCGCACCGCAGCGCGCATCGCCGCCGACCTCGGCATCGTCGAGGCGGGCGCGGCGGCCCTCACCGGCCTCGACATCGACCAGCTGGACGAGGCCGCATTCCGCGAAGCCGTGCGAATGACGTCGGTGTACGCGCGCGTCGCTCCCGGGCACAAGATGCGCATCGTCGATGCGCTGCAGGCCGATGGCCACATCGTCGCGATGACGGGCGACGGCGTGAACGACGCTCCGGCCCTCAAGTCCGCCGACATCGGCGTCGCCATGGGCATCGCCGGCACCGAGGTGGCGAAGCAGGCGGCCAAGATGATCCTCGCCGACGACAACTTCGCCACGATCGTGGTGGCGGTGCGCCACGGGCGCGCCATCTTCTCCAACATCCGCAAGTTCCTGCGCTACCTGCTTTCTTCCAACATGGGAGAGGTGCTCACGGTGTTCTTCGGCGTGGTGCTCGCCGGCGCCATCGGCCTGTCGGGAGGGAGCGAGGCGGTGGCGCTGCCGCTGCTCGCGACGCAGATCCTGTGGATCAACCTCGTCACCGACTCCGGGCCGGCCATCGCCATGGGCGTCGATCCGCCGGTGGACGACGTGATGGCGAGGAAACCGCGGCGAGCCGCCGACGGCGTGATCGATGCCGCGATGTGGGCCGGGGTGCTCGGCACCGGCCTCGTGATGGCGGCGGCGACGCTCTTCACCATCGACTGGTACCTGCCCGGCGGCTTCGTGGCGGGCGAGCGCAGCCTCGACAGCGCGCGCACCGCGGGCTTCACGGTGCTGGTGCTGGCGCAGCTCTTCAACGCCTTCAACGCGCGCTCGGAGGTGACGAGCGCGTTCCGCCGCGCCTTCGCCAACCGCTGGCTGTGGGGCGCAGTCGCTCTCGCCGCCCTGCTGCAGGTCGCCGTGGTGCACGTGGGTATCCTCAACGCCGCATTCGGCACCGTGCCGCTCGATGCCGGCCAATGGGCGATGTGCGTGCTCATGGCGAGCACCGTGCTCTGGGCGAGCGAGATGCGCAAGCTGGCGCACCGGGCGCTGCGCCTGCAGGGTCGATGATCGCGCTGCCCGAGGCAATGCCGAACGGCGCGCGAAGGGCGGTGGTACCCTCGACCCCGGCTGCGTCCCGCAGTCCTGGCGAGGCGGGAACCAACCAACGGGAAAGCATCTTGGGCATGTCGATCGAGCGCCAAAATTGAGCATCGAGCTCTCCTTCTTCGGCGCCACCAACACGGTCACCGGATCGCGCTACCTGCTGCGCGCGGCAGGAGCGAGCCTGCTGGTGGATTGCGGGCTCTTCCAGGGTCCCAAGGCGCTGCGCCTTCGCAACTGGGCGCCGCCGCCGTTCCCGGCTGGCGACATCGACGCGGTCGTCCTCACGCATGCGCATCTCGACCACAGCGGCCTGCTGCCGCGCTTCATCGCGCAAGGGTTCCAGGGTCCGGTGCACGCGAGCAAGGGCACGCGCGACGTGTGCGCGATCCTGCTTCCCGATTCGGGCCACCTGCAGGAGGAAGAGGCGCGCTACGCCAACCAGCGTGGCTTCTCCAGGCATAAGCCCGCTTTGCCGCTGTACACCGAGGCCGAAGCCCGCGCGAGCCTGGAGCGCTTCGAGGCGGTCGCGTTCGGCAAGAAGACGCGGGTGGGGCGCGAATTCGCGCTCACGCTCAGGCCCGCCGGCCACATCCTCGGCGCGGCCACGGCGAGCGTCGAGTGCGGTGGCGTGACGGTCGTCTTCTCCGGCGACCTCGGGCGCATGAACGACCCGATCATGCGCCCGCCCACGCCGGTCGAGGAGGCCGACTACCTCGTGGTCGAATCCACGTACGGCAATCGCCGCCACGATCCGGCCGACGCGCAGGAGGCGCTCGGCGTGCACCTGCAACGCGCGCTCGGGCGCGGCGGCGTCGTCGTGATGCCGGCCTTCGCCGTGGGGCGCGCGCAGGCGCTGCTGCACTACGTCGCGAATCTCAAGGCGAAGCGCGCGATCGCCGACGTGCCCGTGTTCCTCAACAGCCCCATGGCGATCAGCGCCACTCGCCTGTACCACCGCCACAGGAAAGAGCATCGGCTCACCGAGGAGCAATGCGACGCGATGCAGGCGGTGGCTCGAATGGTGAACACCGCGGAGGAATCGCGGACGCTCAACGAGCGCCACGGGCCGATGATCATCGTCTCCGCCAGCGGAATGGCGACCGGCGGGCGAGTGCTCCACCACCTGGCCGCCTTCGCGCCCGACCCGCGCAACATGATCGTGCTGCCGGGCTTCCAGGCCGCTGGAACCCGCGGCGCGGCGCTCGCGGCCGGCGCCACGGAAATCAAGCTGCACGGCGGCTATGTCCCCGTGCGCGCGGAGGTCGTGACCATGGACGGCCTGTCGGCGCATGCGGACTACACCGAGATCCTCCAATGGCTGCGCGGCTTTCGGCGCCCGCCGCGACACACATACGTCACGCACGGCGAGCCCTCGGCGGCCGACGAGATGCGCCGGCGCATCGAGGAGACGCTCGGCTGGGCCGTGAGCGTGCCGGACTACGGCGAGAAAGCGCTGCTGGGATGAGCCAGCGCGCGCCAGCGATCCTGACCGTCAACTGCGGCAGCTCCTCGGTGCGCCTGGACCTATTCGAGGGTCCGGGCAGGATCGCAGCCGAGCGCTTCGAGGGTACCGACGTGCGCCAGGCGCTTGCCGGCTTCACGCGCGGACACGCGATCGCCGCGGTGGCGCACCGCGTCGTGCATGGCGGCGGAATCGATTGCACCGTGCGCATCGACGCGGCGGTGGAGCGCAGCATCGAGGAAGCGGCGCGGCTGGCACCGCTCCACAACGGGCCCGCGCTTGCGGGCATCCGCGCGGCGCGGCAGGCGCTCGGCGGGGCGGCGCAGTTCGCGGTCTTCGATACGGCCTTCTTCACGCGATTGCCTCCGGCCGCGCGGACTTATGCGCTGCCGCACGAGCTGGCGCGCGAGCTGGGGCTGCGGCGGCACGGCTTCCATGGCCTCGCGCACCAGGCGATGTGGCGGCGTTGGATCGGGTTTCGCCCCGAGATGGCCGCGAGCGGCCGCGCGATCACGTTCCAGCTGGGCTCGGGCTGCTCGACGGCGGCCATTGCCGGCGGCGAGCCGCTCGACACCTCCATGGGCTTCACGCCGCTCGAAGGCCTGGTGATGGCCACGCGCGCCGGCGACCTCGACCCGGGCCTCATCCTGCACCTCCAGCGGCAAGCGCGGCTCACGCCGGAAGAGGTCGATCGTGTCCTGCACCACGAATCCGGCCTGCTCGGCATGGCAGGCGAGAGCTCCGCGGGCAAGCTGCTCGCGCGAGGCGACGACGCGGCGCGGCTCGCGATCGAGGTGTATTGCCATCGCGCGCGCCGCTATCTCGGCGCCTTCCTCGCGGTGCTGGGCGGCACGGACGCGCTGATCTTCGGCGGCGGCGTCGGCGAGCACGTCCCGGAAATCCGCGCGCGCATCTGTGCCGGCATGGAGTGGGCGAACATCCGCCTGGATCCGGCGGCCAACGCATCGCCGGGAACCGACGGATGCATCGGCGCCTCTGACTCGGGCGTGGACCTGCGCGTGGTCGCGGTCGACGAGGGCGCGCTGCTGGCAGAGGAAGCGCGCCGCGCAATGGCCATCACTCCGGATCGGGAATCCCCATGATCGAAGCGCTCGACGCCTGGTGGCGCGCCGCCAACTACCTTTCCGTCGGCCAGATCTACCTGCTCGACAACCCGCTGCTGCGCGAGCCGCTGCGGCGTGAGCACGTGAAACGCCGGCTGCTGGGCCACTGGGGCACCACGCCCGGGCTCAACTTCATCCAGGCCCACCTCGCCCGCGTCATCGCCAAGGACGACCTGCAGGTGCTTTTCGTCGCCGGGCCCGGCCACGGCGGCCCCGCGCTGGTGGCCAACGCGTGGCTCGAGGGCAGCTACACCGAGCGTTATCCCGACGTCGGCATGGACTCGGAAGGCATGCGCAAGCTCTTTCGCCAGTTCTCGTTTCCGGGAGGCATCGGCAGCCATGCGACGCCCGAAGTGCCCGGATCGATCCACGAAGGCGGCGAGCTGGGCTATTCCCTCGCGCACGCCTATGGCGCGGCTTTCGACGATCCCGAGTTGGTGGTCGCGTGCGTGATCGGCGACGGCGAGGCCGAGACCGGCGCGCTGGCGGCGGCGTGGCATTCGAACAAGTTCCTCAATCCCGCGCGCGACGGCGCGGTGCTGCCGATCCTTCACCTGAACGGATGGAAGATCAACAATCCCACAGTGCTCGCGAGGATCCCGCACGACGAGCTCGATGCGTTCTTCACCGGCAACGGCCACCGCGCGTGGTTCGTCGAGGGAGAGGATGCGGCCACGATGCACGCGGCGATGGCGCGAGCCCTGGACGAGATCGTGGCCGAGATCCGTGACATCCAGCGCAGGGCGCGCAGCGGCGCAGCGGCCGTGCGGCCGCGCTGGCCGGCGTTGGTGCTGCGCACGCCCAAGGGCTGGACCGGCCCGCGGGAGGTGGACGGCCAACGCGTGGAAGGCACCTGGCGTTCGCACCAGGTGCCCTTCGGGGACCTCGACGATCCCGAGCACCTGCGGCTGCTGGAAGCCTGGATGCGCAGCTACCGGCCGGAGGAGCTCTTCGATGAGCGTGGCGCGCCGCGCGCGCAGGTCCGCGATTTCTCGCCGCGCGGGGATCGCCGCCTTGGCGCCAGTCCGCGCGCCAATGGCGGCCTGCTGCTTCGGGACCTCGACTTGCCCGACTGGCGCGCGCACGCCGTGCCGCTCCCGGCGCCGGGTGGCGTGACGGCGGAAGGCACGCGACCGCTCGGCAAGCTCTTGCGCGAGGTGATGCTGCGCAACCGGGACAACTTCCGCGTCTTCGGGCCCGACGAGACCACCTCGAACAAGCTGGGGGCGGTGTTCGAGGCCGGCGGGCGCGCGTGGATGGCGGAGCACTCCGAGCACGACGCCGATCTCTCGCCCGATGGCCGCGTGATGGAGATCCTTTCCGAGCACACCTGCCAGGGATGGCTCGAGGGCTACCTCCTCAGCGGCCGCCACGGCTTCTTCAGCTGCTACGAGGCCTTCATCCACATCGTCGACTCGATGTTCAACCAGCACGCCAAGTGGCTCGACGTGTCCCGCGGCATTCCGTGGCGCAAGCCCGTGGCCTCGCTCAACATCCTGCTCACCTCGCATGTCTGGCGCCAGGACCACAATGGCTTCTCGCACCAGGACCCCGGCTTCATCGACGTGGCGTGCAACAAGAAGGCGGAGGTAGTCCGCGTGTACCTTCCGCCGGACGCGAACTGCCTGCTGTGGGTCGCCGACCAGTGCCTGCGCTCGCGCGATCGCATCAACGTGATCGTGGCCGGCAAGAACGACCAGCCGCAATGGCTCGATGCCGACGCCGCGGCGCGGCATTGCGAGCGCGGCATCGGGAAATTCGAATGGGCCAGCAACGACGGCGGCGGCGATCCGGACGTCGTCATGGCGTGCGCCGGCGACGTGCCCACCATCGAGACCCTCGCCGCCGTATCGATCCTGCGCGAGCTCGCGCCCAGCCTTCGCATCCGGGTCGTGAACGTGGTCGACCTCATGGCGCTGCAGCCGCCCGAGGAGCACCCGCAAGGCCTGGACGATGCCGCCTTCGATGCGCTCTTCACGCGCGACAAGCCGATCGTCTTCGCCTACCACGGCTATCCGTGGCTCATCCACCGGCTCGCCTACCGTCGCGCGAACCATGCGAACCTGCACGTTCGCGGCTACAAGGAGGAGGGCACCACGACCACGCCGTTCGACATGGCGGTGCTGAACGACATCGACCGCTTCCGCCTCGTGCTCGACGCGGCGCGGCGCGTGCCGTCGCTCGCCGCGTTGCGGGAAGGCATCGAGCGGCGCATGACCGAGCGGCGAGCGGAACATCACCGCTACATCCGTGAGCACGGCGTGGACATGCCCGAGGTCACGCAATGGCGCTGGCGAGGTTGATGCGGCGATGACGCGCCGGCGATGGCTGGGCGCGGCAGCCGCCGTCGTGGCGGTGACTGTTTTCGCGATCATCGCCGCCCATTACTCGCGCGACATTTCGGCGGCGCGCGCGCGTATCGCTTCCGGGGCGCGCACCGTCGCAACCGCCTGCG